>WNFL01367756.1_pt2 | contig 46982 bp, 46 predicted proteins | sample 5400361 | NCBI WGS metagenome assembly WNFL01 (sample SAMN13153351, study PRJNA577476) | soil metagenome | isolation source: 40 cm soil on Douglas fir-dominated hillslope | place: USA:California | collected 2013-09-17 | reverse complement strand
CCGGACGGCACGCCGACCGGGCAGGCGTACAACGTCGCCCAGGTCTACGCGCGTGCGGCCAATGCGCTGCGCGACGCTGGGTCCTTCGACGTCGACTTCGCTCTGGCCGTGCAGCGGCACAAGATGATCGACGCCATCGAGCGGTCCTCCGCTACGGGCCGGTCGGTGAGGATCGACCAGGGCTAGCCAGGAGGCGCGGAGCGCGCGCGTCGTTCCCCCCCGTCTTCCCGCCAGAACAAGCACTCTGGCGGGAAGCGCCGGGAGGGTGGCCGATACCGAGCGCGTCTCCGCGCGCTCGGTATCGGCGCCCGTTCCTAGTATCGATAGTGGTCCGGCTTGTAGGGGCCGGTCTTCTCCACGCCGATGTAGCGGGCCTGCGCGTCGCTCAGCTCGGTGAGATTCGCGTTGAGCTTCTTGAGCTGCAGACGCGCGACCTTCTCGTCGAGGTGCTTGGGTAGCACGTAGACCCCGACCGGGTATTTCTCGGGGTTGGTGTAGAGCTCGATCTGCGCGATGACCTGGTTGGCGAACGACGAGCTCATCACGTAGCTCGGGTGCCCGGTGCCGCAGCCGAGGTTCACCAGGCGCCCCTCGGCGAGGAGGATGATGCGCTTGCCGTCGGGGAACACGATGTGGTCCACCTGCGGCTTGATGTTCTCCCACTTGTATTGCCGGAGCGAAGCGACCTCGATCTCGGAGTCGAAATGGCCGATATTGCACACGATGGCCTGGTTCTTCATGCGCCGCATGTGCTCGTGGGTGATGACGTGGAAGTTTCCAGTGGCGGAGACGAAGATGTCGCCCTGGCTTGCCGCCTCGTCCATGGTCACCACACGGTAGCCTTCCATCGCCGCCTGGAGCGCGCAGATGGGGTCGACCTCGGTGACCCAGACCTGCGCGGACAGCGCGCGGAGCGCCTGCGCCGAGCCCTTGCCCACGTCGCCGTAGCCGCACACCACCGCGACCTTGCCCGCCACCATGACGTCGGTGGCCCGCTTGATCCCGTCCACCAGTGACTCCCGGCAGCCGTAGAGGTTGTCGAACTTGCTCTTGGTCACCGAGTCGTTGACGTTGATCGCGGGGAACTTGAGCCGACCTTCCTTGGCCATCTGGTAGAGCCGCTTCACCCCGGTGGTGGTCTCCTCGCTGACCCCGCGGATCTTGGTGAGCCGGGTGGAGTACCAGGCCGGGTCCTTGGCGAGCTTGGCCTTGATCGCGGCGAAGAGCGAGGTCTCCTCCTCGTTGGCGGGGTGGGAGATGACGGAAATGTCCTTCTCGGCCACCGCGCCCAGGTGAAGCAGCAGGGTGGCGTCGCCGCCGTCGTCCAGGATCATGTTGGAGTAGGCGCTCTCGGGCCACTCGAAGATGCGATGGGTGTAGTCCCAGTACTCCTCGAGCGACTCGCCCTTCCGGGCGAACACCGCGGTGCCCGCGGCCGCGATCGCGGCGGCCGCGTGATCCTGGGTCGAGAAGATGTTGCAGGAGGCCCAGCGCACGTCGGCGCCGAGGGCCTGCAGGGTCTCGATCAGGACCGCGGTCTGGATCGTCATGTGCAGCGACCCGGTGATGCGGGCGCCTCGCGGATGGCCATGAGACCGGGCATCTCGGTCTCCGCGATCTGGATCTCCTTGCGGCCCCAGTCGGCGAGGCTCAGATCGGTGACGACGTGGTCCTGGGGCCGGCTCGATTTGGTAGTGGCGCTCATCTCGCGCTCTCCTTATGGTATGGGAGTTTGCGAGCGCCGTTGCCCACAGCCGACCCGAGGGGTCGACCGCTCCGAGCCTGGCGGGAAGGGTTCCCGTCGCAACGCTCCTCGGAGCTGTGCACCGAGTCTGATTATACATGATAGAAGGAGAGTCACGATGCTGACCGCGGCGGATTTCATCCGGGCGCAGCTCAAGCGGCTTCACGCCGGTCTCGACAAGTCCATGGCCGAGCTCACGCCCGACCAGCTCCACCGGATTCCCGCCGGGCACCCGAAGGCCAACACCATCGCGTGGGGCATCTGGCACTACGTGCGCACCGAGGACAACATCGTGCGCTGGGTGATCCAGGACCGGCGGCCGCCCATCTGGACCGAGAGCGGCTACGGCCAGAAGCTCGGGCTGCCGCCCGCCGCGCAGGGCACCGGGATGTCCACCGAGGAGGCCCAGGCCCTGCGTATCAAGGACATCCCGCTCTTCCAGGAGTACACACAGAAGGTGTGGGCCGGCACCGAGGAGCTCTTCGACGCGGCCACCCCCGCGCTCCTCGACAAGGTGGTGATGGTCAAGCCGCTCGGCGAGATGTCGGTGATCCAGTGCCTGGGCCAGGTCGGGCTGACCCACGGCATGACCCACCTCGGCGAGATCGAGCTGGCGCGGACACTGGTCGGCGTCTGATCCGATGCGCTTCGGCTGGCTGACCCTCTCGCATTCCCCCTCGGCGGCCGACGACCACGCGGCCATCGAGGAGCAGCTCACTCAGGCCTGCCTGGCCGAGGAGGTGGGCTTCGACTCGGTGTGGCTCACCGAGCACAACTTCACCGGCGAGGCGGTCTACTGCGATCCGATCCCGTTCGCGAGCGCCCTGGCCGCCCGCACCACCCGCGTACGGATCGGCTTCGCGGTGATCCAGCTCGCGCTCCGGCACCCGGTGCGCCTGGCCGTGCAGCTCGCGCTGCTCGACAACCTGAGCCGGGGGCGCCTCGACGTGGGGGTGGGCCGCGGCACGCTCTACAACGAGTACGAGTACGTGGGCTACGGGCTCCGCAGCGACGACAGCCGCGAGCGCAGCGCGGAGGCCCTCGAGATCCTGACCCGCGCGTGGACCGAGGAGCCCTTCAGCTATCAGGGCAAGTTCTTCCAGGTGAGCCTGCCCGCGCTGCGCCCGCGGGTCTACCAGCGCCCGCACCCGCCCATCTGGCGCAGCGTGGTGACGCCGGGCTCGTTCACCGAGTGTGGCCGGCTGGGCGTGCCGATCCTGACCTCGCGCCTCCCACTGGGCGTGCTCGGCGAGCGGCTCAAGCTCTACGAAGACGGGCTGACCGCGGGCGGGCACCCGGCGTCGCTGCGCGACCGGCTGCGCCGGGACGTGGCGGTGTGGCGCCACGTGTACGTAGCCGAGAGCCACGCCGAGGCCGAGGACCAGCTGGCCGACACGCTCGCCCACACCCGCCGGCACATGCTCGGGGCGCGCGCCGCGCACAATCCGGAGGACTACCGCGTGGATCCCGCGGTGGTGAACGCGTTCAACGATCCGAGCGTGGCGGAGGACGAGGCGGTGCGCCAGTCGCTCGCGGGCGGCGCGCTCTACGGCACCGCCCGCGAGGTCGCGGAGCGGGTCGCCGAGCTGCGGGACGCCGGGGTGCGGCACATCCTCTGCCAGATGAGCTTCGGGTACCTGGGGCACGCGCGCATCGTCGACTCGATGAAGCGCTTCGGCGAGCAGGTGATGCCCGCCTTCCGCGACGCCTAGGATTCGCGTCCGTTCGAGCGCCGGCCTTGCCGGCGCAACCCGCTCTGGGGAGGTTCGGAGGGGGCCGTCGAGGCCCCTCCGACTTCTAGACGTACTTCGCGAACCAATCGAGGATGATCCGGAAGCGCTCGAGCCGATGGCGCGGCTTGCCCGCGCGCGAGAGCTCGTGGTTCTCGTCCGGGAAGCGCACGAACACCACCTCGCGACGCAGCGTCTTCAAAGCCATGAAGAGCTGCTCACCCTCCCCGATCGGACAGCGCAGGTCGTCCTCGGAGTGGATGATCAGGAGCGGGGTGGTGATGTTGCGGGCGTAGGTCAGGGGCGAGCGCTCGAGGTATTTGCCCATGTCTTCCCACGGAAAGACGCCGCCCAGCTCGCCCACGTTGAAGAGGTGCCCGATGTCGCTCGAGCCGAACATGGTGACGTGGCTGTTCACCGCGCGCTCGGAGCACGCGGCCCGGAAGCGGGTGGAGTGGCCCACGATCCAGCTCGTCATGAACCCGCCGTAGCTGCCGCCGAGCAGGCCCAGCCGCGCCGGATCGATCCAGTCGTACCGGCGCAGGGCCTCGTCGAGGCCGGCCTGCACGTCGGCCGCGTCACCGCCGCCCCAGTCGCCCACCACCGCGGTGGTGAACGCCTCGCCGTAGCCCTGGCTGCCGCGCGGGTTGGTGTACAGCACCGCGTAGCCCGCGCCGGCCTGGACCTGGAACTCGTCGAGGAAGGGGTAGCCGTACTGGGCGTGCGGCCCGCCGTGCACGTTGAGGAGCAGGGGATAGCGCTTCCCGGCCTCGAAGCCGAAGGGCTTCATGATCCAGGCGTCCAGCGTCAGGCCGGCGCGCTCGAAGCGGAAGCGCTCCGGTCGACCCAGGGCGACCTCCCGCTTCCAGTCCCGGTTGAAATCGGTGAGCCGCCGCTCGCCGCCGCCGTCGGGGCCGCAGACGAAGAGCTCGGCGGGAGCGTCGGGCTCGCTCGCCGCGAAGGCCAGGGTCGCGCCGTCGGGGGACGCGGAGAAGCCGCCGACGACCCGCTCGCCCGCGACGATCCGGGTGACCGGGCCGCCCGCCGCCGCGATCCGGTAGACGCCGAGGCTGCCCTGGTCCTCCGCGGCCACCGTGACCGCGCGTCCATCGGGGCTCCAGAGCGGCGGCACGCCGAGGGGCGAGCAGGAGCGATCGAAGTCCGCGCGGAGGCATCGGGGCGCGCCGCCCGCGGCCGGGATCGCGAAGAGGCGGATATTGTGCCCGAAGCGGTTGATCTCCGAGCGCCCGAGATAGGCGATGGTGTCTCCGGCGGGCGAGAAGGCGGCGTGACCGGCCGGGCCCGCGCCGGCGGTCAGGCGGCGGGGCGCGCCGCCCTCGGCCGACACCAGCCAGATGTCGGAGGCGTCGTCGTGATCGCGCTCGTCGTGGCGGACCGACGTGAAGGCGATCGAGCGCCCGTCCGGCGACCACGCGGGATCGGCGTGGTCCCAGTCGCCCTCGGTGAGCTGGCGCGGCTCGGCGCCTTCCGCGGCGGCCACCACGAAGATCTGGGGGCGCCGGTCGTAGGTGAAGCCCTCCCCGTTGAACCGGTACTTCATGCTGGTGATCACGCGCGGGGGCTTGGACTTACGCTTGTCCTCCTCGGACGAGGGCTCCGGTGCCCCGCCCACTCGCGCCGCGAAGGCCAGGCGCGTGCCGTCCGGTGACCACACCGGCGCGCTCAGGCCGTGCCGGAGCTCGGTGAGGCGAATGGGCTCGCCCCCCGCGGCCGGCATCACGTGGAGCTGGCCCTTCTTCCCCGCCTCGCGCTCGGAGATGAAGGCCAGGCGGGTGCCGTCGGGCGACCAGCGCGGGACGGTGTCCCGTCGCGGTCCGGTGGTGAAGCGGCGGGGCTCCCCGCCGGCCGTGCTCACCACCCAGATGTTCGAGAGGTACTCGTCCTTCTCCTCCGACAGCATGGTGAGCACGAAGGCGATCGTCCGGCCGTCCGGTGAGACGTGGGGATCGCCGACGAAGCGGATGCGGGTGAGATCCTGCGGGACCATGGCGCGTGGGGTGGGCATGGAGCGCATGATCCGCCAGCGGCCACTTCTTGACAAGCGGCGCGCCCGCGCCGTATCGTCCGGCTGCCGAGTCGTGGTCTTGCTCCCGATCCTCACTGATCCGCTCAGGGGAGGTTCACCATGCGGTCCTTCGTCTCGACGTTCCTCGCGCTTCTGCTCGCTCTTGCGCTGGCCTCTCCGGCTCTCGCCCAGGCGCCGCCGTCCTGGAAGCAGGGCCAGCCCGCCGACATGGCCGGCTCCATGCTGGCGCCCATCGCGCAGCCGCCCGCGCCCAAGGCGCCGGGCGAGATCCCGGTGGACAAGATCAAGGTGCCGCGGGGCTTCAAGGTGTCGCTCTGGGCGCACGGGATCAACAATGCGCGGGAGATGGTCTGGGGCGACAAGGGCACGCTCTTCGTCAGCAGCCGGGTGGCCGGCAACGTCTACGCGGTGGTGGACCGCGGCGGCCAGCGCGAGGTCAAGACCATCGCCAAGGGCCTCAACCTGCCCAACGGGGTGGCCTTCAAGGACGGCACCCTCTACATCGCGGAGATCTCGCAGATCACCAAGATGGTGGGAATCGAGGACAAGCTCGACAGCCCGCCCAAGATGGAGATGGTCTACGACATCCTGCCCCGCGATCTGCCGCACGGCTGGAAGCACCTGGCCTTCGGGCCCGACGGCAAGCTCTACTTCAACATCGGCGCGCCGTGTAACATCTGCATTCCGCCCGACACCCACGCGAATATCTCGCGGGTGAACCCCGACGGAACCGGCTTCGAGTACGTGGCCCACGGCGTGCGCAACAGCGTGGGCTTCGACTGGCATCCGGTGACCAAGGACCTCTACTTCACCACCCACGCGCGCGACTGGCTCGGCGAGGACGTGCCGAGTGACCGCTTCGACGTGGCGTCGAAGAAGGGCCTGCACTTCGGTTTCCCCTACTGCCACCAGGGCGACATCCTCGATCCCGAGTTCGGCCGCGGGCGCTCCTGCGGGGAGTTCGCGCCGCCCCTGCTCAAGACCGGCCCGCACGTGGCCGGCAACGGCGTCGAGTTCTACACCGGCTCGATGTTCCCGGCCGAATACAAGAACCGCGCGTTCCTGGCCCAGCGCGGCTCCTGGAACCGTACGCAGAAGAGCGGTTTCCGGGTGATGATGGTCACCCTCCGCCCCGGCGACGTGCCCAAGTACGAAGTGTTCGCGGAAGGCTGGCTCCAGGGGGATCAGATCTGGGGCCGCCCGGTGTACACCCGCCAGATGAAGGACGGCTCTCTCCTGATCGCCGACGACTACGCGGGGGCGATCTACCGGGTCAGCTACCAGCCCTGAGCGGGCCGCGCGTCCTCGTCGGCCTCTCGCTCGCCTTCGCCCTCGTGGCGACGGCGGGCGGGACGGCCGCGCTCGCCGCGGACCTCGAGGCGGGCCGGCGCAAGGCCGAGCCGTGCGCGCCGTGTCACGGCCGCGACGGCAACGCGACCATCCCGGGCACGCCGTCCCTCGCCGGCCAGCCCGTCTACTTCACCCACTGGCAGCTCATCAAGTACCGGGACGGCCGCCGCAAGGATCCGGTGATGGCCCCCTTCGCCGCGATGCTGAGCGACGCGGACATGGCCGATCTCTCGGCCTACTACGCCGCGCAACGCCCGGTCCGGCGCCCCGCGGTCACGGATCCGGCGCGTGTCGCGGCCGGGCGGCCGCTCGCCGATCTGTACCACTGCAGCTCGTGTCATCGCCCCGGCCTCGTCGGGCAGGAGCAGGCCGCGAGGCTGGCCGGGCAGGACCTCGACTACCTGCTGCGCCTGCTGCGCGCGTTCAAGACGCGCACCGCCTCCGATCTGGACGGGACCATGACGGTGGCCACGCAGCCGCTCACCGACGACGAGATCGTGAGCCTGGTCCACTTCCTCGCCACCCTCGGCGAGCCCTAGCGACGGAACTCGTGGCCGCTCGAGTTCGTGGTCTGCGTGTACGGGACGCCTTCGGTGGACATGCGAACGACGCTGAGGGAGCCGTTCTCGCAGGAGCGGGCGCCCCGGTTGCCTTCTGGGTAGGACCAAAAACTCGGCTGGGCGAGAATGAGGGGTAGGGAGGGACCCCATGCACATCGTGATGATGGTCTTGATCGCGCTGATCGTCGTCGCCCCCGCGATGGCCCAGGCGCAGGTGCAGGTGCACGTGGACATCGGCATCCATCTCCCGGCGCCGCCCCGCTTGGTCGTCGTGCCCCAGGTGCCCGCCGTCCGCTACGTCGCGGCGCCCGCCGCGCCCGGCAACCTGTTCTTCTACAACGCGCAATACTGGGCCTTCGCGAGCGGGGGCTGGTACGTCAGCGGCGGCTACAACGGCCCGTGGGTCGTCGTCGCGCCGGAATTCGTGCCGCGGCCCGTCCTGTACGTGCCGGTGCAGTACTACCACGTCCCGCCCGGTCACTGGAAGAAGTGGGAGGCGCACCGGCCTCCGCACTGGCAGGAGGACTGGGGGCGCGAGTGGGCCGAGAAGCGCGAGTGGAAGTCGCGAGACCGGGATCGGGACGACGACGACCGCGACGACCGGAGGGGCAAGGGGAAGGGGCGCGGGCACCGGTAGCCCGGCCGCGGCCGGCTACAGGAACCAGCGCCGGAAGATCTCGAAGACGTTCAGCTCGCCGCCGCGCCAGTAGCGATTGGAAGGCAGCGAGAACGCGCGGCGCGTCCGGTCGTAGGTGAGGCGGGCCGGGCGCTCCGGATCGTTCGGATCGTACGCGAGAAAGTCGGCGCCCGCGCTCGTGCGCACGCCCTCGAACACCACCATCCCGTGGTTGATGGCCAGGGAGGGGAAGCGCAGCAGGTGCACGAGCGGGGCGTCGTGATCCTCGACCGCGTCGAGGAGCTCGCCGGCGGCGCGGTGCTGATGCCCGCGTGAAACCGGGACCACGATCCGCCAGTGGCTGTGCTGCACGTAGGACCGCCACGCCCCGCCGCAGGCCGCCTTGACCACGGACTCGCGCGCCGCGCTGAAGTCGCGCAACCCGGCATGGCCGGGGATGACCACGCGCTCCCCGGACGGAGAGGGCCGCCGCGGGGGCCGGACGAGCACCGCTCGGATCAGTCGCCGGTAGGTCGCGTCGTCGGCCGGCTCGGCCGCCGGATCGAACCGCGCGTGNNNGAAGAATTGCCGCGCGGCCCGGACCAGCACGAAGCAGCGAAGCGCGTAGCGGGGCGGCGGCTGGCGACGGACCGAGCGGGTCTGCCCGGTCGCCGCGTCGAAGTGGTACTCGCATACCAGCTCGTTGGGGAACGCGAAGGCGTCCCGCTCGAAATCGAAGCGTCGGGCCACCGCGAGCATGCTCCGGAGCGTACACCCGGCCGACGGCGGGGCATTACCTCGCGGGTAATTGCGGCGGACACCGGGCCGGCCGACAGTGAGCGTGAAAGGAGAACACGCACGCTCATGATCAACGCAACGGTGAAGGAGCTGCAGCGGACGAGCGACACGAGATCGGAGGCCCTCGGGCGGGTGCTCGCGGGCATGGAGGCGCACCTGGAGCGGACCGACGCGCCGGGCGAGTGGACGACGCGCCAGGTGCTCTGCCACCTGCTTTTCGAGCCGGGCTGGAAACCGGTCGCCCTGCTCGAGCGGTTCGCGACCGGAGCGGCCGCCGACCTGCCCCTGGTGGAGATCACGCCCGGCGCGGTGACGGTCACGCCGGAGCGGCAACGCATGACCCTGGCCGAGCTGGTGGCGGCCCTCGACGGCCAGCGACGGGAGGTGTTCGGCCATCTCGCGACGCTCGGCGAGACCGACCTCGCGCGGAAGGCCCGGATCCCGCTCTTCGCGCCGCTGCTCGGTACCGACGAGGTCCCGCTGCCGGTCTTCGTCGGCGCGATGTTCGACCGGCACTGGACCGGGCACATCGAGCAGCTCGGCAAGATTCGTCGCGCCGCCGGATTGCCCGAAGCCACGTAAACTACGCGGGTGAGCGCGGCCTCGTACGCCTTCGACGTCGACACCGCGGTGGAGGCCGTCGCGGACCATCGGTTCGCGGCGGCCATCACCGACCGCTGGAACGTGCTCGGCGGGCGGCCGAACGGCGGCTACGTCATGGGCATCTGCCTGCAGGCGCTCCGCCGCGTGATGCTCTTGCCCGACCCGCTGGTGGTCTCGGCGTTCTTCCTCCGCCCGGCGCTGCCCGGGCCCGCCGAGGTGCGGACGGCCATCGTGCGCAGCGGCCGCCGCATCGCCACCGGCGAGGCGACGCTCTACCAGGACGGCAAGGAGACGCTGCGCGTGACCGCGGCCTTCTCGGATCTTCGGCAGGGCGCCGGCCGCACCGTCCTGCTCGCCGCCCCGCCCGAGCTGCCGCCCCCGGATGAGGCCATCGACTTGATGGGCGGTCGCGTCATCCCCGAGCTCTCGATCGCCGAGCGCGTGGAGTATCGCGTGGCGCAGTGGCCCGGCTGGGCGCAAGGCAAGCCGAGCGGCCGCCCGAGCCAGGAGTTCTGGATGCGCCATCGCGACGGGCGGGAGCCCGATCTCCTGTCCCTGGCCTCGCTGGTGGACGCGGCGGCGCCCCCGGTGCTCGAGCTCGGCGAGACCGCGTCCGCGACGATCGAGCTGACCGTCCACCTGCGCGCGCACCCGGCGCCGGGCTGGCTCGCCTGCCGCGTGGCCACCCGCTTCGTCATCGGCGGCTATCACGAGGAGGATTTCGAGATCTGGGACTCGACGGGAGCCCTCGTGGCCCAGTCCCGCCAGCTCGCGCGGCTCCCGTAGCGTGTCGCGCCCGCGGTGTTATGATCCGCGGACATGCCGGATCTGATGGAGACCTGATGGACGACATCGCGGGCCGCATCCTGCTGATCGTGGACGCGAGCGTGCCCGCCGCCGCGCGCGCCGCCTGCGACGACGCGGCCGCCGCGCTCGCCCGGCGCGCCGGGATGCCGGTGACGCTGGCGGTGGTGCCGATCGAGACACTGGACGCGATCCAGCCGGTGGTCCGGCGCGGCCCCGCTCAGGTGAGCGAGCTCGATCCCCCCGCTCGGGACGCGATGGCGTCGGCCCCGTTCGTCTGGCGCCGCGACGGGCGCCCGGACTGGTCCGCGATGTGGACCACGTTCTGCGATCTGGCGCTCCACGGCGGCCCGCCGCAGCGCGGCGCGCGCCAGGCGCTGCGCGGACCGTCGGTCGGCGATCGCGCCGCGCGGTCGGCGCCCGAGATCTCGGCCGAGCTCCGGCGCGGGATCGAGGAGACCACCGGCCTCGCCGCGGAGGCGGCCGAGCCCGGGTGGATCGCGATCCCGTGCGCGAGCCCCCGCATGGCGGCGTGGCTCTGCGCGGCCATCATCCTGGAGAACGTGGACGCGCGCGTGGAGGGCCCGCGGCTGCTCGTGCCCGCGGGACCCGGCTTCGCGCTCGAGGACCAGGTCAAGAGCGTGGTCACGGTGGTGGCGAAGACGCATCACTACTGGCGGGAGCACCTGGAATCGGCCCGGGAGCCCCGATCCTGATCGCGGGCCTGCCTCCCGCGCCCGATGCGCGCGAGCTGGCCGGGCTCGAGGCGGATGCGGTCGAGCTGACCGCGCAGGAGCGCCGGCGCGCCCGGCGCCGCGTGGTGACCCGGGCCGGACGGGTGATCACCCTCGCGCTGCCCGCCGGCGACGCGCTCGTTCCCGGCCGCGTCCTCCACGTGGGGGCGGGGTGGTACGTGACGGTGGAGGCCGCGCCCGAGGCGCTCCTCGCGATCACGCCGCGAACCCCGCGCGAGGGGCTGCGCGTCGCCCTCGAGGTCGGCCGGCTCCACGCCGCCCTCGCGGTGGCGGGCGGCCGGCTCCTCGTGCCCGACGAGCCCGCGGTCGAGCGGCTCCTGCATCGCCTGGGCGTGACGTGGGTCCGCGCCCGCGAGCGGTTCCTGCCCGTATCGTCCGGCTCGCCGCACTGAGGGGAACCGCAAATCGGGCGTGACAAGCCGGGCCGGCTCGACTAAGGTGCTCGTGCCGAATGCGGAATGGTATTCGGTAATGTGAATGGCGACTCCAGCGCGGGAGGGGCGATGACCCGGGAGCGGACCATCCGAGGGCAGGTCGCGGTCGTCGGGGTGGGGGAGACGACCTACTACAAGCACGGCCGGGCGCCCGAGTCCGAGTTCGCCCTGGCGCTCCAGGCGATCCTGCGGGCCTGCGAGGATGCGGGTATCGACCCGCGGCAGGTGGACGGGTTCGCGTCCTACAGCAACGACCGCAACGATCCCTCGCGCCTGGCCGCCGCCCTCGGCCTGCCCGAGCTGCGCTTCTCGAACATGCAGTGGGGGGGCGGCGGGGGCGGGGGCTCGGCGGCGGTGGGCAACGCGGCGGCCGCGGTGGCCGCGGGCTACGCCGACTGCGTGGTCGTCTTCCGCGCGCTCGCCCAGGGCCAGTTCCAGCGCTTCGGCGCCGCGCCGCCCGGCGGCACGGTCTCCGGCGAGGCCGCCCTCACGTTCCCGTACGGGCTCATCTCGCCGGCCCAGCGCTTCGCGATGCGGGTGATGCGCTTCATGCACGACCACGGGGTGCGGCAGGACGCGCAGCGGGCGATCGCGCTGGCGTCATATCATCACGCGCAGGCCAACCCCAGGGCGGTCATGCACGGGCGGCCGTTGACCGCGGAGGCCTACGACGCCTCGCGCTGGATCGTCGAGCCCTTCCGCCTCTTCGACTGCTGCATGGAGAACGACGGCGCCGCCGCCCTGGTGCTGGTGTCGGCGGAGCGCGCGCGGGACCTGCGGCGCTCGCCCGCGTACCTGTTGGGCGTGGCGCAGGGCTCCGAGCACCGCAACGCGGCCCGCGGTCACAACGCGCCGGTCTACGCCAGCTCGAGCTTCACCACCGTGGCCCCGCACCTCTGGGAGATGGCGGGGCTGGGGCCGAAGGACGTGGACGTGGTCCAGAGCTACGAGAACTTCACGGGCGGCGTGCTCATGAGCCTGGTCGAGCACGGCTTCTTCGCGCCCGAGGAGGCCAACGACTTCCTCACCCCGGAGAACCTGATCGCCCCGAGCGGCCGACTGCCGCTCAACACGAGCGGCGGCAATCTCGCGGAGTGCTACATGCACGGACTCGAGCTGCAGATCGAGGCGGTGCGCCAGCTCCGCGGCGAGTCGTCCAACCAGGTGCCGGGCGCGCGCGCCGCGCTGGTCATCTCCGGCCCGATGGTCACGCCGGTCTCGAGCATGCTGCTGGGCACGGAGGCGATGCGGTGAGCGGCGCGACCAGCTATCTGCCCGCGGGGATGCCGCGCCCGGTTCCCGAGCCCGACGGGCTCGACCGGCCCTACTGGGAGGGCACGCGGGCGGGGGAGCTGCGCATCCAGCGCTGCCGCGCCTGCCGGGGCTGGCAGTGGGGCCCGGAGTGGATCTGCCATCGCTGCCTCGCCTTCGATCTCGAGTGGGTGACGGTGGCCCCGCGGGGGCGCATCTATTCCTGGGAGCGCGCCTGGCACCCGGTGCACCCGGCGCTGAAGGACCACGGGCCCTACATCGTGGTGCTGGTCGAGCTGCCCGAGGCGGGCGGCGTGCGGATGCTCGGCAATCTACTCGGAGATCCTCAGCAAGCAGTCCAGATCGGCGCGGCGGTCGAGGCGGTGTTCGAGCCGCACGACGAGGCCGCGCCGCCGTTCACGCTCGTCCAGTGGAGGATGACGCCATGACGCCCACCGACATCGTGGTCAACGAGCCCAACCAGTGGCGCCTCGCGACGCCCGGCCACGCCGGCTGGCCGCGCAGCGCCCGCCCCGACGATCCGCGGAAGTACTTCATGGTCTCGGCGGACTGCCACGCCAACGAGCCCTTCGATCTCTGGGCCACCCGGATCGACGAGAAGTACCGGGCGCGCGTGCCCCGGGTCATCACCGACGAGAACGGGGTGAAGTGGCGCGTCTCCGAGGGCCATCGCCCGGACCGCCTGCGCACCGACGCGCTCGAGGGCGAGGACGGGCTGCGCCAGCGGGTGGGGGCCGATCCGGTGGAGCGGCTGGCCGACATGGACCGGGACGGCATCGACATCGAGGTGATCTTCCCCAACAAGGGCCTCGCGATGTGGGCGACGCCCGATCCGGTCTTCGCGATGGCCCAGTGCCGCGTGTACAACGACTGGGCGCACGAGACCTTCGGACGCTTCCGCGACCGGATGGCGCCGGCGGCCGCGCTCGCCACCGGCGACCTGGAGGGCTCGATCGCGGAGGTCAAGCGCGTGGCCAAGCTCGGCTTCCGCCTGCTCACGCTGCCGTGCAAGCCGATCTGGGGCGGGCACGACGTGGACCACCCGAACTACAACCTGCCGATGTTCGACCCGCTCTGGACCGCGATCCAGGACGCGAACCTGCCGGTGACCTTCCACGTCTCGACCGGGCGCGACCCGCGCGCGGCGCGGGGCAACGGCGGCGCGGTCATCAACTACGTGTCGCACTCGCTCTCGCCCACCATCGAGCCGGTGGCCAACCTCTGCGCCTCCGGCGTCTTCGAGCGCTTCCCGCGCCTACGGGTGGCCACCATCGAGGCGGGGATCGGCTGGATCGCGTGGTTCCTGGGCGCCATGGACGAGGCGTACCGGAAGCACCACTTCTGGGTGCGGCCGAAGCTCAAGCGGCTGCCGAGCGAGTACTACCGCGAGCACTGCTGGGCCTCGTTCCAGGAGGATCCGGCCGGCCTCGCGCTCGCCGAGCCCATGAACCTGGCCGACCGCTTCATGTGGGGCAACGACTATCCGCATCACGAGGGCACGTGGCCGCATTCGGCCGAGGCCATCGAGCGCACGATGGGCCACCTGTCGGAGACCGCGCGGGCGAACGTGCTCGGTCTCAACGCGGCGCGCTTCTTCGGCTTCGAGGTGCCGGCGGGGTCCGGGCTCGCGTGAGCCCGGGAACGATCCGCGCCCGTCACGTCGCCGCGACCGGGGCCCATCGCGCGGCCGGGCGCGTGATGGACATTCTCGAGCTGGTTGCCCACACCCGCGGGGGCCTGGCGCTACGCGAGCTCAGCGCGCAGCTCGAGGCGCCCAAGAGCAGCCTGCTCCCGCTGCTGCGCACCCTGACCGCGCGGGGCTATCTCGAGCAGGGCGCGCTCGGCGAGTACGGGCTCGGCCCGAAGGCGCTGGAGCTCGGGATGGGCTCGCCCGCCCATCGCGCGTGGCCCGAGATCGCGCGGCCGGTGCTGCGGGAGCTGATGCAGCGCACGGGGGAGACCGTCTTCCTGGGCGCCCTGGGCGGCGACGGCACCGCGGTGGTCTTCGTGGACAAGGTCGAGAGCGAGCAGGTCATCCGCTACGCCGCGGGGGTCGGTGACCGGCGGGCGCTGCACGCGACCTCGAGCGGGAAGGTGATCCTGGCCTTCCTGCCCGCTTCGGAGCGGGAGCGGATCCTCCGCGCGCTCCCGCTCAAGCGCTACACCGACCGCACCGTCACGAGCCTGCCCGCGCTGCGCGCCGCGCTCGACGAGGTTCGCCACACCGGGGTCTGCGTGAACCTGGACGAGCTGGCGCTGGGCGCCGCGGGCATCGCGGCCCCGGTCTTCGGCCGCGACGGCCGCGTGGCCGGCGCCTGCGCGATCGGCGGGCCGACCGACCGCGTCCGCCCGCGGCTCAAGCCGCTCGCCGCGGAGGTGAAGGCCGCCGCGCGCGCCATCTCCGCGCTCCTGGGCCATCGCGGTGAGCCGCCGGCCGCCTCCCGAAAGGACCCGGCGTGATCCACGAAGCTCGCGTAGCAAGACCTTCCCGCCCTCTCCCTCGTTCCCGGTAAGCGTTACCGCGCCGGCGCCGCTCGGCGCGTCCATCCGGCCGCGTAACCCCACTTTCCCGTCTCCGGTCGACCTTGCACGCGAAATGCTTCGGTCACCTCGCAAAGGAGACCACCATGGACGCGATCCAGTTTCTCAAGCAGGAGCACCAGAAGGCCAAGAACGCGTTCGAGAAGGTGCTGGCCGCGGCGCCCGCGCAGCGGGGGGCGCTCTGGGACGAGCTCAAGCCCGAGCTGAAGGCCCACGAGAAGATCGAGGAGCAGTGCCTCTACGGGCCGATCGCCCGTGACGGCGCCCCGTCGGATCCGACCCTGTCCGAATGGGTCTCCGACCGCCACCAGGACGAGGTGCACGAGGTCGAGGGCCTGATCAAGGAGACCGCGGGCTTCGATCCGGAGGACGCGCGCTGGCTCGCCACCGTGCGGCAGATCAAGTCGGCGCTGGAGAATCACATCCTTCAGGAGGAGCAGGACATCTTTCCCAGGATCGGGCGGGTCTGGGACCGGACGCGCCTCGAGGAGGCCGGACGGGAAATACAGCAGAGCAAGGAAGAGAAGGCGGGCCGTCGCGGCTAGCCGGGACATCCCGGGAAAGGATGGGAGCCATGGAGCCTCGCGACCGCAGGCGGGAAGAAGAGGAAGCGTCCGAGATGGACGACCGCGTGGAGCGGGTCATTCCGGGCGGGGATGACCCCATCGAACCGGACGACGACGACACCCTCGGCCGGCCGGTGCAGCTGCAGCCCTGAAGACGGTCCCGGGCCGCGCCCCGGTCAGGCGGAGCGCCGGCCGGAGCGCGACTCGGTGATCCCCGCGAGGACCGCGATGAGCTCGTGGGGATCCACCGGCTTCTCCACGAACACGTTGAAGCCCGCGGCCTCCGCGCGGGCCCGGTCCTGCACGCGCACGTAGGCGGTGAGGGCCACCGCGGGGGTCTCGCGCCCGCTCTCCCGCTCGATCGCGCGCAGGTTGCGGATGAGGGAGTAGCCGTCCTCGTCCGGCATCGCGAGGTCCGAGACCAGCACGTCCGGCCGGATCCAGCGCAGCAGGGCCAGCGCCTCGGTGGCGGAGGCGGCGGTACGCACCGCCGCGCCCGCCTCGGTGAGCACGAGCGCGAGCATGTCGAGCGCGTCCTGGTCGTCGTCCACCACCAGGATCTGGGTGCCCTGCAGAGCGGGCCGGGACGCGTCGGCCGCGGGACCGGCGTCGGCTCCCTCGGCGCGGGCGGCGAGGGGCAGCCGCACGATGAACGAGCTGCCGTAGCCCTCGCCCGCGCTCTCGGCCTGCACGCTTCCGTCGTGCAGCTCGACGAGATTGCGGACGATCGCGAGGCCCAGTCCCAGCCCACCGTGGCGTCGCGTGATGGTCGAGTCGGCCTGCCGGAAGCGGTCGAAGATGAAGGGCAGGAACTCCGCCGCGACGCCCTCGCCGGTATCGGTGACCCTGATCTGTGCCTGCCCGTCCGCCCGCTCGAGTCGCACTTCCACCCGGCCGCCGGAGGCGGTGAACTTGATCGCGTTCGAGAGCAGGTTCCAGACCACCTGCTGCAGGCGGCTCGCGTCGCCGACGAGGTGCCGCGCGGCGGGATCGAGGATCACCGCGAGCTGGATGCCCTTGCCCTCCGCGCCGAGGCGCACCGAGTCGGTCGCGGCGTTGATCACGTTGGCCAGGTCCACCGGGCCGCGGTTCAGGCGCAGGCTCCCGGTGATCACGCGCGAGGCGTCGAGGATGTCCTCGATGAGCTGCGCCTGGGTCTGGGCGTTTCGCTCGATGACCTCGACCCCGCGGGCCACCGTCGGCGCGTCCGGCTTGCCCCACCGGAGGATGTGCGACCAGCCCAGGATCGCGTTCAGGGGCGTCCGCAGCTCGTGCGAGACGGTGGCCAGGAACTCGTCCTTCATCCGGTTGGCGGTCTCGGCCTCCGCGCGGGCGGCGTGCTCACGGACCAGCGACCGCCGGCGGTCGTCCAGCTCCTGCTGCAGCCGCTGGTGCAGCCGGGCGTTCTCGATCGCGTCGGCCGCGATTCGCGCGTAGAGATCCATGAGGCGGATCTCGCGGTCCGAGGGACGGTGCGGCTCCTCGAACAGGACGGACAGCACGCCGATCGTGTCGCCGTGCCCGCTGATCAGGGGCGTGCTGTGACAGGAGCGGAAGCCGGCCCGGCGCGCCGCCTCGCGGTAGGGGGCGTAGAGCGGGTCCGCCTCGGTGTCCTCCACCACCACCCGGCGTCGCTCCAGGTACGCGGTGCCACAGCCGCCGCGGCCCGGCGGGATCTTCTCGACGTGGCGGAGGAACTCGTCGTCGAGTCCGGCGTGCACGCCGAGCCGCAGGCCCGGCCCCTCCGGATCGCCGAGGGAGAGCAGCCCGCGGCCGGCTTGCTGGACGGCCATGGCCGCTCTCAAGACTTCGCGCAGGACGGATTCCAGGTCGAGGAGACTGGTCAGGCGCGCGCTGGTCTCGTGGAGCCGGCGAAGATCCTCGACCTGCGCCTCCAGCTCGCCGAGGCGCTCGCGGGCGTCGGCCGGGCGGGCCGCGGCGGGGATCACCCGCGAGTGGCGGGCGCAGACCTCCGCGATCGGATGCGCGAGCCCGTGGCCGTCGAGTCGCTCGAGCGGATACGCGCAGAAGAGCCGGAACGCGAGCGTCCGCCGGAGCTCGTTCCAGAGATCCTCGAGGCGGAGGGCCGCGGAGGCGTCGCCGCCCGCGAGGAGCAGGCCGACCATCTCGCCGAACACGCGCACCCCACGGCCGCCGCGCGCGGCGTGCGCCACCTCGGGCCCGATCGCGTCCGCGAAGCGCTGCGGATCCGGCATCCCGTCGCGCATGATCCGCGCGAGGGTCGCCTCGGCGTCGAGGGCGACGTAGGCGTCCGCGGCCCGCGCCGCGTCCAGGTCGACGCCTTCCGCGCGCAGGCGCCGCTCGAGCTCTTCCCGGTGTTCGCGGGTGGCGACGACGATCCCGGCCTCCCCGGCCGCGAGGCCGTCGCCGATGAACCGCGCGAGGGAGTCGGAGAGAGACGGATCCGCCTGGTAGAACTGCACGACGTGCTCGAACGCGTCGGTCTCCGCCATGGCGCCGAGTAAGAGGAGGCAACCGACGTGCCATGGCCCCGAGGCAGTGGAATTCGCGTCATGAAGGCGTGATTCAGCGGTCGACTGTAGCGGTTCGGCCGCGGGCCGGTATTTTCTTCCCGGACGGATTTACCGGCTCAGCGCCTCGCTTCGGACGGGCGCCACGATCACCGCGAGCCCGAGCAGGACGAGCCCCATGCCCGCGAGTCGGAGCGGGCCGAACCGCTCGCCGAACGCGAGCGAGGAGGCGTAGGCCGCGACGAACGGGATCAGGAGCGCGAACGGGGCGACGGTGGCGGCGGGGTAGCGGCGGAGCAGGCCGCCCCAGATCGCGTAGCCGAGCACGGTGGCGATCAGGCCGATATACAGCGCGGCGGCGCGGCCGAGCCATGAGCTGGCCGCGAGCGCCGACCCGAGCGCGTACGGCCCGTCGAGCGCAAGGGAGAGCGCGAGCGACGGCAGCGGCGGGATGACACTCAGCCAGACCATGAGCCGCAGCATGTCGACCGGCGGCAGCCGCTTGACGAGCACGTTGCCGACGCCCCAGCTCACCGCGGACAGGCCGCACAGGATGACTCCCGCCACCGTCAGGTCGCGGCCGACGGTGAGGGCGATCAGCCCGAGTCCCGCGAACGCCACCGCGGCGCCGATCCACTGGTGGCGGGCGGGGCGCTCGCCCAGAGCCAGCGCGGCGAAGAGGATGGTGAAGAGTGCCTGAGTCTGCACCACGACCGCGGCCAGGCCGGGCGGCATCCCCAACGCGATCCCGAAGAACTGCAGGAGGAACTGGCCCAGGAACAGGGTGAGGCCGACCGGCACCAAGGTCCGCCAGGGAATGCGGGGCCGGGCCAGCACGAGCGCGGGCGCGGCCGCGACGAGGAAGCGCAGCGCGGTGAGTTGGGGCGGAGAGAAATCATCGAGCGCCCAGCGGGTGGCGACGAAGGTGAGGCCCCAGATGACCACCACGAAGAGGACCAGGGCGAGATGGGCGGCCGCCATGTCGCCGGACTATAGCACCGCGGCGCGCGTCCGATGGACAAGGGCCCGCCGCGAAGCGTAGACTCCGGGCGGCTCATCATCTCCGTGCCGGGAGGCGGCGCCCCATGTTCACCCAGAGTCTCAAGATCGATCACGCGCGGTACATCCTCACCGTCGATCGCGAGCGCCGGATCATCCAGGACGGCGCCGTCCTGATCGAGGGCGGGCGCATTCGCCGGGTCGGCAAGGCGGCCGAGCTCGCCGACGCGTCGGCCGAGCGCGTCATCGACGGGCGCCACCTCGTGATCACCCCGGGGTTCTTCAACGGGCACATGCACATCAGCTACGCGCACCCGGTGCGCGGCATCTTTCCCGACGAGCAGGCGAGCCCGCTGCTGCACGTGTTCAACCTGCAATCGGCGATGACCGAGGACGAGGAGTACCACGCGACCCTGCTCGGGCTGGTCGAGCTGGTCCGCAACGGGACGGTGTGCTTCCTGGATCCGGGGAGCACCCAGTTTCCCGACGCGTGCCTGCAGGCCTACGAGGACGCGGGCATCCGCGTCGTGCTCGGGGAGGCGGTGACCGATCAGGAGGCGCCGTGGAAGCTCCCGCGCTACTCCGCCGCGGAGGCGGTGGCCCGCACCACGTCGTTCATCGAGAAGTGGAACGGCCGGCTCGACGGGCGGATCCGGGCCTGGGCCATGCCGTTCTCGTACGAGACGTGCAGCGCGGACCTGCTGCAGGCGCTCAAGCGGGTGGTGGACGAGCGCCGCTCCGGCCTCACCCTGCACCACAGCAGCGGGGCGAAGGCGCGCACGGACGCGGTGGGCCGGTACGGGCACAGCCCGACCGCGTACCTCGAATCGCTCGGGGTGCTCGGCCCGAACGTGCTGCTGGCCCACTGTCTCGGCCTCGACGAGGCGGAGATCGACGTGGTGGCGCGGACCGGCACCGCGATCGCGATGTGCCCGGTCACCGCGGCGAAGGGCGGGCGCGGCGTGCCCCAGCACGGCCGCATGCCCGAGTTCCTGGCCCGCGGGGTGAAGATCGCGCTCGGCTGCGACTCGCCCAACAACTCGAACCACCTCGACATGGTCCGCACCATGAACATGGCGGCCATCCAGTACAAGGACGCGCGCCAGGACACGCACATGGTCCCCGCGGAGGCCGCGCTCGAGATGGCGACGATCCAGGGCGCGCAGGCGATGGGGCTGGGCGACGAGCTCGGCTCGATCGAGGTCGGCAAGAAGGCCGACCTGGTCTGCTTCGACACCCTGCGCCCGGAATGGCAGGCGCTCTGGAACCCGGTCAACAACCTGGTCTACAACGCGGACGGCCGGAGCGTGCACACCGTCGTGATCGACGGTCGGGTGGTGGTGGACGCCTACCGGCAGCGCTTCGTGGACGAGCCGCGCCTTTTCGCCCGCGTGCAGGAGATCGGCGAGCGGCTGCAGGCCCGCACCGGCGTGTCCTTCCCGCGCTCGCGTTGGCCGATGAGCTGAGGACGGAGGAGATCCACGATGGCCAGGCGACGGAAGGCGGGCGGGAGCCGGTGGCTCGAGCGCTCGGCGCGGGCGGTCACGGTATGGACGGGCAGCTCGCAGGCGTTCGCGGGTGCGGTCGGGGTCATCATCGTCTGGGCCTTGCTCGGACCGGTGTTCCACTTCTCGGACACCTGGCAGCTCGTCATCAATACCGGCACCACCATCGTGACCTTTCTCATGGTGTTCCTGATCCAGCGCTCGCAGAACAAGGACTCGCTGGCGATCCATCTGAAGCTCAACGAGATCGTGGCGGTGCTGCAGGGCGCGAGCAATCGGCTGATCAACGTCGAGGATCTCACCGAGCAGGAGGTGGCGACGCTGCACCGGCACTACCAGACGCTCGCCGAGATCGCCAAGCGGGATACCACGATCACCGCGTCGCACTCCGTCGAAGAGGCCGAGACCCGCGCCGCCCGGAAGCGCCCCCGCTGACCCGGCCACCCGCCGCCGGGTGACCCACGGCGCGCGCGCACTGACACTTCCCAGCAGTGGCGGGCGCGGTCGATCACGTAACGCCCTGATTTGGTTGCGCGGGATCGTGGTGCACTTCTTGCACAAGAATGCGCCGCCAGGGACCCTGAGCCCGGCCATTCCGGTATCGAGAGGAGCAACCAGTGTCCGAACCGCGCATTCTGGTGGTCGAGGATGAGACGAACGTCCGCGAGCTCGAGGCGGAGATCCTGCGGGAGGAGTGGGAGCACGTGGATACCGCGGTGGACGGCACGGACGCGCTCCGGCTCCTCGCCGAGAACGTGTACTCCGCGATCGTGAGCGACCTCGCGATGCCGAAGCTCGACGGGCGCGGGCTCTTCCACGAGGTCGAGCGGCGGTATCCGGCCGCGCAGAGCCATCTCGTGTTCGTCACCGGGTACGCGGAGGCCGAAGAGTACGACGAGTTCCTCCGGCAGAGCGGAGTGCCGGTGCTCGCCAAGCCCTTCACCATCGCCGACCTGGTCGGCGCGGTGCAGCGCGCCTTCTCCCCGGCCTGAGCGGAGGTCCGCCGGTGCCCCACGTCGAGCCGTCCCCGCAGCGCTATCGCGAGCTGGTGGAGCGGAGCCGCGGCCTGATCTGCACCCACGATCTGGCCGGGGTCCTGCTCTCGGTCAATCCCGCGGCCGCCGAACGCCTCGGGTACGCGCCGGACGAGCTGGTCGGCCGAAGTTTGGGTGACCTGCTCGCCCCCGCCGTCCGGGATCTCTTCCCCGAGTACCTCGACCGGATCCGGCGGAACGTGACCGACGAGGGCCTCATGCTCGTGGTGACCCGCGAGGGGGACGAGCGGATCTGGAGCTACAGCAACGTCCGAGGCCGGGAGCCCGGCGGGGCGGAGTACGTGCTCGGCCACGCCCACGACATCACCGACATCAAGCGGTCCGACGCGCGGGCGGGCGAGGCGGAGGCCCTGCGCTCCGTCGGCCAGCTCGCGCTCGCGACCGCCCACGAGATCAACAACCCGCTCACCGTCATCATGGCGAGCCTCCAGCTCATGGTGGCGCGCGGGCAGGTGGCCGAGCCGGCGGCCGCGTACGTCCAGCGCGCGATCAAGTCGGCCGAGCAGATCCGCGACATCGTCCGGAACATGTCCCGCATCACCCGGCTCGAGCTGTCCCGCCAGTCCCCGCAGCTGCCCGCCGTCCTCGACCTCACCAAGTCCAGCGATTCTCGCGACTGACCGGCGTCAGGGGGCCTGACCGCCGGACGGGGGCTTCCACCCCGGCGGGGCTTGCCGTCGGGGCCTCTCCCGGGCTAAGGTCTCCCGGCAAGCGCAAGTTCACCGGTCCCTCAACCGAGGAGCGTCCGACATGAAGCGTGCGACCGCGATGGCCCGCGTATTCCTGCTGGTCCTGGCCCTGCTGGGCATGGTGGCGGTGGGAACGGGCTGGGCCCAGCCCAAGACCGAGCTCACGGTCGCCCTGTCGAGCTTCGCCACCGAGGTGCTCGATCCGCCGCTGGGCGGCCACCTGGTGAAGTACTACCTCTCGATGATCTTCGACTACCTCGTGGGCACGACCCCCGACGGCCAGCCCTCCCGCGAGGGCGGGATCGCCACCCGCTGGGAGAACTCCCCGGACTTCAAGCGCTGGACTTTTTACCTGCGGAAGGGCGTCAAGTTCCACAACGGCGACGAGCTGACGTCCGAGGACGTGAAGTTCAGCATCATGCGCAATATCGGCAAGCGCTCGACCACCGGGTACGCGGGGCCGCTCCGCACCTTGATCCAGGACATCGAGACGCCCGCCCCGGACCGGGTGGTGGTGGTGACCAAGGAGCCCACGCTGATCATCCCGCTCTACCTGTCCCGCTCGCTCTCCACCGAGGGGATGATCACCCCGAAGAAGTACATCGAGGCGGTGGGCGACGACGTCTTCGCGCGCAAGCCGATCGGCAGCGGGCCCTACAAGTTCGTGGAGCAGGTGACCGGCTCGCACATCACCCTGACCGCCGGGGACAATCACTGGCGGATCGGGACGCCCAAGTACAAGACCATGACCTTCCGCCTCGTGCCCGAGGAGACCACCCGCATCGCGCTCCTGCGGCGCGGCGAGGTGGACGTGGTCGAGCTGAGCCGCGAGCGGGTGAAGGACGTGGAGAAGGACGGATTCCCGATCCACTACCGCCGGGAAGAATCCATCCTCACCATGTGGTGGGTCCTGGGGGCGGATGGCCGGGTGCCGCCCGCGAAGGACAAGCGGGTCCGGGAAGCGCTCAACCTGGCGCTCGATCGCGCCGAGATCGCGCAATCCATCTTCGGGGGCAAGGCCGATCCCGCGGCGGTCCCGCTCGGTCTCTCGTGGTCGTTCAAGGACGTGGGCTTCAAGCAGACGCCGGACATGACGTATCCCTACGATCTGCCGCGGGCCAAGAAGCTCCTGGCCGACGCGGGATTCGCCTCCGGGTTCAACCTGGACGTCTACGCCTACCAGCTCCCCGGTCTTCCAGAGGGCAAGACGATGGCGGAGGCGGTGGCCGGCTACTGGGAGAAGCTCGGGATCAAGAGCCGCCTGATCCCGGTGGACTACCCCGCGTTCCGGAAGGCGTGGTTCGACCGCAGCGCTCCCGGCGCGGTCGGCTACTTCAACATCGCCAACCGGGACTGGATCGGGGCGTACGCCCTGCTGGAGAAGCAGGCCTACTCGGCGTCCAAGCCCTCCGATACGGTCAACGACCCCGAGATCGACGGGATGCTGTCGCAGGTGATGCGCCAGACCGATCGGGAGAAGATCAACGCGCTGATGCGCAACGTCTACACCCGGCTGCGGAGCGAGCACCTGGGCGTCCCGGTGGTGTACCTGCATTCCCCGTACGCGACGTCCAAGACCCTCGCGAAATGGAACGTGGGCAGCGTCATGTACGACCTGTTCTTCGACCAGCTCGCCTCCGGGAAATAACCGGGGGCGCCAGGCGGCGGCCCACGCGATGCTTCGCTTCATCGCCGCCCGCCTCGTCCAGTCGCTGATCGCGCTCGCGATCGTCTCGGTGGTGGTCTTCGTGCTGGCCCGGGCCACCGGGGACCCGCTCTACCTGATCCTCCCGATGTCGGCCTCCCAGGAGGACTTCGACAACGCCCGCCGCTACCTGGGGCTCGACCGCCCGTACGTCGAGCAGTACCTCTCCTTCGTGGGGCGCGCGGTCACCGGCGACTTCGGGGTCTCGCTGCGCGCGCGGCGTCCGGTGAGCGAGCTGATCCGCGAGCGCCTGCCCAACTCGCTCAAGCTCGCCGCCTTCGCGATGGGCGTCTCGCTCGCGATGGCGTTCCCGCTCGGCATCATGGCCGCGGTGAAGAAGGGCACCGGGCTCGATCGCGCGGCCCAGGTCGTCTCGGTGCTCGGGCAGTCGCTGCCCACCTTCTGGGTGGCCATTCTCCTGGTGGAGTTCGTGGCGGGCCGGCTGCAGTGGCTGCCCGCGGGCGGCATCGCCGGCTTCTCCAGCTACGTGCTGCCCGGCTTCACGCTGGGCTGGTTCGTGGTGGCCGGCCTCATGCGGCTGCTCCGCTCCGGGATGCTGGAGGTCCTCGACTCGGAGTACGTGAAGCTGGCGCGGGTGAAGGGCGTGGCCGAGCGCCGGGTCATCTGGCTCCACGCGCTCCGGAACGCGCTGATCCCGGTGGTCACCTTTGCGGGGATCTACTTCGCGATCCTGGTGACCACCGCGATCGTCGTCGAGACGGTGTTCGCGTGGCCCGGCATCGGGCGGCTGGCCTACGAGGGCATCAGCTCGCGCGATTTCCCGGTGATCCAGGCGGTGGTGCTGACCACCGCCGCGATCGTGGCGGTGGTGAACCTCTGCGTGGACTGCCTCTACGCGTGGATCGACCCGCGCATCCGCTATGCCCGCTGAGCCGGCCGCCTTCACGCTTCCCGAGAGCGCGGTCCCCGGTGCCGGTTCCCGCGGATGGCGGCTGCCCATGTTCCCGCTGGGGGTGATCGGCCTCTTCCTGCTCGTGGCCCTGGCCGCCCCGCTGCTGGGCCTGCCGGACCCGCACGCCCAGTCGCTCCGCAATCGCTTCAAGCCGCCGGTGTGGGAGGAAGCCGGGAGCTGGACGCATCCGCTCGGCACCGACCGGCTGGGCCGCGACATGCTCTCGCGCATCGTCTGGGGCTCGCGGATCTCGCTCTCCGCGGGGGTGATCACGGTGCTGCTCGCCAGCGCCTTCGGCGCCGCGGTGGGGCTCACCGCGGGCTACTACGGCGGCCGCGTGGACGCGGTGCTGATGCGCGTCACCGACGCGACGATGTCCTTCCCGGTGATCCTCCTGGCCCTGATCCTGGCGGTCACGGTCGGTCCGAGCTTCAGCAATGTGGTGGTCGCCATCGCGGTGATCCTCTGGGCCCGCTACGCGCGGGTCATGCGCGGCCAGGTGCTGACCCTGATGCAGCTCGACTTCATCGCCCAGGCCCGTCTGGCGGGCGCCGGAGCCTGGCGCATCATCACCCGGCACCTCGTGCCGAACACGCTCGGCACGCTGCTGGTGCTGGTGACGCTGCAGATCGGCTACGTGATCATCGTGGAGGCCTCGCTCTCCTTCCTGGGCGCGGGCATCCCGCCGCCCACCCCGGCCTGGGGCTCCATGATCGCGGAGGGCCGCGACGTGGTGACGAGCGCGTGGTGGGTGTCGCTCTTCCCCGGGCTCGCCATCCTCCTCGTCGTGCTCGCCTTCAACCTGCTCGGCGACTGGCTGCGCGACACCTTCGACCCGAAGCTCCGCCAGCTCTGAGCGCCCGACCCGCCGTGCCGCCGCCAGTCGTCGACGTCCGCGACCTCCGGACCCACATCGTCACCCGCTGGGGCACCGTGCGGGCGGTGGACGGGGTCTCGTTTGCGATCGGGGAAGGGGAGACCCTGGGGCTCGTCGGCGAATCGGGCTCGGGCAAGAGCTTGACGTGCCTGAGCCTGGTGCGGCTGGTGCCGCGGCCCGCCGCGCGCATCCTGGGCGGGCAGGTGCTGCTCGACGGCCTGGACGTGCTGACCCGCAGCGAGGACGAGATGCGGGAGATCCGCGGCCGGCGGATCGGCATGATCCTGCAGGACCCGATGAGCTCGCTCAACCCGGTGTTCTCCATCGGCATGCAGGTGCGCGAGCCGGTCGCGCTCTACCACGGCCTCCGCGGGGCGGCGCTGACCGACCGGGCCGCCGCGCTGCTCGCCGCGGTGCGCATCCCGTCGCCCGCCCAGCGGCTACGCGCGTTCCCGCACCAGCTCTCGGGCGGCATGCGCCAGCGGGTGGTGGGGGCCATGGCCATCGCGGCGCCGCCGCGGCTGCTCATCGCGGACGAGCCGACCACGAGCCTCGACCTCACGATCCAGGCCCAGTACCTGGGCCTGCTCAAGGAGCTGCAGCAGCGTCACCGGTTCGCCCTGATCTTCGTCACCCACAATCTCGGGATCGTGGCGAAGATCTGCGACCGGGTGGCCGTGATGTACGCCGGGCGCATCGTCGAGATGGGGCCGGTGCGGCGCCTCTTCACGCGGCCCGCGCATCCCTACAGCCGGGCGCTGCTCGAGTCCATTCCGCGCCTGGGCGCCCGCACGGACCGCCTCACCGCCATCGAGGGCCAGCCGCCGGATCTCGCGCGGCTGCCCGCCGGCTGCGCGTTCGCCCCGCGCTGCCCGCACGTCATGGAGCGATGCCGGGTGGAGGCGCCGCCCGAGCGGCCGGTCGGCGACGGGCACGTGGCGCGCTGCTGGCTCGAGACGCCGGCGTGAGCGCGCTGCTCGAGGTGGAGGGGCTGACCAAGCACTTCCCGGTGCGCCGCGGGCTGCTCGGCCGGTCCACCGGCCTGGTCCGCGCGGTCGATTCGATCTCGTTCACGATCGAGGCCGGGACCACGTTCGGGCTGGTGGGCGAGTCGGGCTGCGGGAAGACCACCACGTCCAAGCTGGTGCTGGGGCTCGAGCGGCCGACCGCGGGGGCCATCCGCTTCCAGGACGAGGATGTGCTGACGCTCGATCGGGCCGGTCTCCGGCGCTATCGCCGGTCGATCCAGGCCGTGTTCCAGGACCCCTACGCCTCGCTCGACCCGCGCATGCGCGTGGGATCCATCGTGGCCGAGCCCCTCGTGATCAACGAGCCGATGGACCGGGCGGCGCGCGGGCGGCGCGTGCTCGAGCTGCTGGACCTGGTCGGCCTGCCCGCGCGCGCGGCCGAGCTGTTCCCGCACGAGTTCTCCGGCGGGCAGCGGCAGCGCGTGGCCATCGCGCGGGCGCTGGCCCTCTCCCCGCGGCTCGTGGTGCTCGACGAGCCGGTCTCCGCGCTCGACGTCTCGATCCGCGCGCAGATCCTGAACCTGCTGCGCGACCTGCAGAAGCGGCTCGGCGTGTCGTACCTGTTCATCGCCCACGACCTCGCCGCGGTCGCGCACATGAGCCACACCATCGCGGTGATGTACCTGGGCCAGATCGTGGAGTGGGGCGACGCGGCGGCGGTGGCCCTCGAGCCGCGCCATCCCTACACGCAGGCCCTCTTCGCGGCGGCGCTACCGATCGACTTCGACACGCCCCGCGAGGAGATCGTGCTCTCGGGCGAGGTGCCGAGCCCGCTCGCCCCGCCCGCCGGCTGCCGCTTCCACACGCGCTGCCCCCACGTCATGCCTCGCTGCGCCACCGACCCCCCCGCCCTCCGCCCCACCGCCGACCGCCTGGTGGCCTGCCACCTCTACGACTGATCTGGGGTCAGGTCTTGAAATACGACATTTGGCCAAGCGCGCAGCCGGCGCCGGGTGCGGAAATGTCGTATTTCAAGACCTGACCCCGGCCTAGCGGGCGAGGAGGAGGCAGGCGGCGCCGAGGCAGGCGAGGAGGGCGGCGGCGAGGCGGCGGGCGAGGTCGGGCTCGCCGAAGAGGGTGCGGCCGAGGAGGACCGCGAGGACTGCGGACATGCGGCGGATCGCGTTGACGTAGGCCGCGGGCGCCATCGTGAGCGCGTGCGTCTGCATCCCGGTGCCGGTGACGCCGAGGAGCCCGTGGCTCACCAGCGTGACCAGGTTGCGCGGCGCGACGCTGGCGGCGAGCGCGCGCGGGGTGGTCAGTAGCACGACGAGGGTGGTGATCACCGCGGTGGTGCCGTGCGAGGACACGAGATAGCTCGGCGGCCCGATGGCGAGCGCGGCCCAGCGGTCCACCGCGGCGAGGAAGCCCAGGAAGAACGCGGCGCCGAGCGCGTCGAGCGCATCGCGGCGCGCGAAGAGGACGCGAACGCGCCCGAGCAGGCCCGCGGCCCCCGGCCCGCCCGAGAGGCTGACGGTGCCGGTCAGCGACAGGGCCAGGCCGACCCAGCCGAGCGCGCTCGGCCACCCGCCCGAGAGCGCCGCGTCCGGCAGGATCGTGAAGATCGGGCTCAGGGCCAGGATCGGACCCACGATCGAGATGTCACCCCGCGCGCTCGCCCGCGCGAGCAGGCCGCTCATCCCGATCACGAGCAGGGACGAGGCGGCGATCGCGGGCCAGGCGCCGCCGGGCGGCACGAACGCGTGGCCCGAGATCAGGAAGAAGGCCACCCACGCGAGGCAGGCCACTCCCTGGGTCCACGCGACGATCACCAACGGGGGGATCTCGCGGGCCCGGCCCTTGACGACGGCGAACTGCACGGCCTGGGTGAGCGCCGCGCCGAGCGACAGCGCGAACCAGGTCAGGCGGGGACCACGGGGAAGGCCGGCTGAGCGATCATCGATCCTCTGTCCGTCCGAGACCGTAGCCGAGGAGTCACCGGGCGTCAATGCCGAGCGTCCATCCGGTAGAAATTTCCGGGGCCGGGCCGCGCCCGCTCGACGAGCGGAGCCTCGCGCTTGACGTGCCCCGTCGTGACCCCTAAATTGGCGCCGGGAGGACGTCATGGCGCGCGCGACCTTCGGGCTGATCCTGGCGAATCGGGCGGTGGTGCTGGGCGCGATCCAGGCCCGCGATCTGATCGAGCTGTCGCAGCAGGCCGAGACGTCGGGCGCTTTCGACGCGCTCTGGGTGGGCGACAGCCTCCTGGCCAAGCCGCGCCTCGAGGCGGTGGCGCTGCTCTCCGCGCTCGCCGGCGCGACGTCACGCCTCAAGCTCGCGGTCGGCTGCCTCGCCACGTTCGTGCACCGTCACCCGCTCCTCTTCGCGCAGCAGTGGGCGAGCCTCGACCTGCTCTCGGGCGGGCGGTCGTGGCTCGCGGTCTGCCTGGGCGGGCCCGATGAGCAGAGCGCCGCGCAGGCCCTCGAGCACCAGGTCATGGGCGTGCGCTCGAGCGAGCGCGTGGGCCGCATGGAAGAGGGCATCCAGATCCTCCGGAAGGTCTGGAGCGGCGAGAAGGTCTCGCACCACGGAGAGTTCTACCAGTTCGAAGGCGTCAAGATCGAGCCCCGGCCGGCGCAGCAGCCGTGCCCGATCTGGATCGCGAGCAATCCGACCGGCCTCACCTGGAAGGGTGGGGCCAGCGCGTCCGACGCGGCGGTGGAGCGCGGGTTCCGCCGGGTCGCCCGCTACGCGGACGGCTGGATGACCAACAAGGTGAGCCCGGCCCAGTTCCGCGAGCAGTGGGCGCGCATCGCGAGGATGGCGCGGGAGGAAGGCCGCAACCCGGACGCCCTCGGCAGCGCGCTCTACCACAACATCAACATCAACGAGGACCGTCAGCAGGCGCTCGAGGAGAGCAAGACGTTCCTCGACACCTACTACACCTCCAAGTTCTCGCCCGCCTTCGTGGAGGGCTGGACGGTGGCGGGGAGCCCGGCCCAGTGCATCGCGGAGCTGCGCGACTACGCGGAGGCGGGCCTCGGTCACATCGCGCTCCGGCTCACGTCGTGGGACCAGCGCGGCCAGCTCAAGCGGTTCCTCGCCGAGGTGGCGCCGGCCCTCGCGGGCGGCCGCTGAGCGGAGCCGGCCGCCCCTCATGCGCTGGAGCCTGACCCGCGGCCAGACCGCCGCGCTCGTCCTGCTGGTCGCCGCACTGCTGGTCGACGCGGTCCTGACCCTGCACAACATCCGCGAGGTCGCCACCGGCGTGCAGTGGGTGTCCCACACCCACGAGGTGCTGAGCGAGATCGAGCAGGCGATGTCCACCCTCAAGGACGCGGAGACCGGGCAGCGCGGCTATCTGCTGACCGGGGAGCGGCCCTACCTCGAGCCCTACGAGCAGGCGCTGCCGCGGCTCCGGGGGCAGCTCGAGCGGCTGCGGGCGCTCACCATCGACAACCCGCCCCAGACCGCGCACGTGCTCAAGCTCGAGCAGCTGACCGCGGAGCGGCTGGCGGTGCTCCAGCAAGGCGTCGACCGCTTCCAGGCCGAGCCCGACAAGAGTCGCGCGCTCGCGCTCTCGCGCCAGTACCTCCTCCAGGGCGAGGGCAAGCGCGTGATGGACCTGGTCCGCGACGAGGTCTACGGCATGCAGCAGCTCGAGCGCGCGCTGCTCGTCCGGCGGGAGGCGGCCGCGCGCGCCAATACCCGCACCACGCTCGTCAGCACGGTGGTCGGCCTCGGGCTGGGGCTCGTGCTCGTCGCGATCGTGATCGCCCTGGTCGCGCGCAACCTGGATGCCCGCCAGCGCACCGCCGACGTGCTGCACGCCGAGCGCGAGCGCTTCCGCACCACGCTCACCAGCATCGGCGACGCGGTGGTGGTGACCGACGCGCAGGGCCGGGTCACCCTGCTGAACCCGGTGGCGCAGGTCCTCACCGGCTGGGGCGGCGAGGCGCTCGGCGAGCCCCTGGAGACGGTGTTCCGCATCGTCAACGAGGCGACGCGCGACACCGCGGAGAACCCGGTCAGCAAGGTGATCCGCCTCGGCGCCATCGTGGGCCTCACCAACCACACGGTGCTGATCGCCAAGGACGGCACCGAGCTGCCCATCGACGACAGCGGGGCCCCGATCCGGGATGCGCGCGGCCGCATCGTCGGGGTGGTGCTGGTCTTCCGCGACATCACCGAGCGGCGGAGCTCGGAGCGCGTGACCGAGGACGCGGATCGGCGCAAGGACGAGTTCCTCGCGATGCTGGCCCACGAGCTGCGCAACCCGCTCGCGCCGATCCGCAACGCGGCCCACACCCTGGCGCTGCTCGGGACGGGCGACGATCGGGTCCGGTGGGTCGCGGGGGTCGTCGAGCGGCAGGTCGGCCTCATGACCCGGCTCGTGGACGATCTGCTCGACGTCTCCCGCATCACCTCGGGCAAGATCACGCTGCAGCTCGCGACCGTCTCGGTCGCCGCGGTCCTGGCCCAGGCGGTGGAGGCGGCGCGCCCGCCCGCGGAGAGCCGGGGGCAGACGCTCGAGGTGGACGTGTCCGCGGACGTGGGCTGGGTGGACGGTGATCCAGCGCGGCTGGCCCAGGCGGTCGGCAACCTCCTCGACAACGCGATCAAGTACACCGAGGACGGCGGCCGCTTGCAGCTGCGGGCGCGGGCCGAGGCGGACGAGGTCGTGATCGTGGTGGAGGACAGCGGGATCGGCATCGATCCCGCTGTGCTGCCGCACGTGTTCGATCTCTTCATCCAGGCCGACCGCTCGCTCGAGCGCAGGCAGGGGGGGCTCGGCCTCGGTCTGACTCTGGTGCACCGGCTGGTGGAGATGCACGGCGGGCGGGTCCCCGGGCTCGGTAGCGCCTTCACCATCCGCCTGCCGCGCCTGGCCGTGGAGGCCCCCGAGCCCGCGGAGACCGCGACGGCTCCCGTGCCGGCGGCGGCGCCTCCGGCCGGGCCCGCCCGCCGCATCCTGGTGGTGGACGATCACCAGGACTCCACCGACTCGCTGGCGCTCTTCCTGCGCCTGCGCGGCCACGAGGTGCGCACCGCGCACGACGGGCCGAGCGCGCTGGACGAGATCGAGCGCTACCGGCCCGATGTGGTGTTCCTCGACCTCGGGCTGCCCGGGATGAGCGGCTACGACGTGGCGCGCCGGGTCCGGATGATGGACGACCTGGGTTCGCTGCGGCTCGTCGCCCTCACCGGCTACGGAACCGACGGGGGGCGAGCCGCTCGCTCGAGTTGTGGAAGAGCTCGCCCACCGGCTCTTCCCAGAGCAGCCCGGTGCGCAGCTTCCCCGCGATCACGTAGGCCTCGAAGCGGGCCTGGGCGTGCCCGCGGAACGAGGCCTTCTGGAACCACCCGATGGCGAGCTTGCGGTTCTGGGGCACCCCGATCCCGAACTGATAGGCGCGGCCGAGGCTGAACTGGCCGACCGCGTGGTCCTGGGCCGCGCTCTGCGCGTACCAGCGCGCGGCCTCGATCCAGTCCTCGCGCACCCGGTGCCGTGCTCATACATGTTGCCGAGATTCGACTGCGCGGTCGCGTCGCCCTGGCCGGCCGCGCGCGTGTACCACTTGGCGGCCTCGCCCGCGTTCACGGCCACCCCCTCGCCGTAGTTGTACTGGTAGCCGATCTGGAGCTGCGCGCGCGCGTGCCCGAGCTCGGCCGCGCGCAGGAACTGCTTGGCCGCGGCCTCGGCCTGGCCTACCTTGTAGAGCCGAGCGCCCTCGTCGAACTCGGCCTGTCCGGCCGACGATGCCTTCGGCGCCCCCAGCGCGGCCAGGCGCTGGGCCGCGTCCTTGCTTCCACGCTCCGCGGCCTGGCGATACAGGCGCAGGGCCTCCTGCTTGTCGGCGGCCACGCCCTCGCCGCTCTCGTACGCGGCGGCGAGCGCGTTGAGGCTGTCGGCGTTCGCTTGCGCCGCGCCCTTCCGCCACCAGGTGATCGCGGCGGCCGGGTCCGCTTTCAGGCCGATGCCCTTGCTCAGGAAGTAACCGTAGAGGCCCTGGGCCGCCGGATGGTTCTGCTCGGCCGCGGTGCGCGCGTAGCCGGCGGCCTTGACCGGGTCCTTGCCCTGGAACTGAGCCTGTCCGGACCAGTGCCCGAGAGCCAGGCAGTAGAAATCGTCCGGCGTCCGCGGGCTATCCGGTCCCTGCTGCCGCGAGAGCGACCAGCCCGCGAAGCGCGGCCACACGCTGTTCTGGCAGCGCGCGAGGTCGTCGGCGAGCCCGGCCCGGGCCGGGACGGGCGGCAGCAGCGCGAGCGCGAGGAGCGCGCCACCGACCGTGCGGGGGCGTCTCGCGCGATCAGAGGCCGCGGCGCTTCAGGAAGCTGCTGAACCAGGGCCCCACGTAGTTGTCGTGGGTGCTCTTCATGATCGCGTCCTTGAGCGCGCCCGACTGATGATTGTTGATGCTCTTCGCCACGATCGTCAGGGTCTTCGCGGACTGCTGGTAGCGCCACCAGAAGAAGCCGAGGCCGCCGCTGCTCGCCAGGACCAGCGCCGCGAGCAGGACCATCCCGGAGATGAGCGCGACCTGCGCCTGGTCGGGCAGTCCCTCGGTCATACCCTGTCGCGCCCCGCGCACCGCCTGCAGCATCACGTGGTTGGTGAGCCCGCCGAAGCCCGCCTGGTTGATCGGATCGTCGGCGCCCTCGGCCGCGCCCTTGATCAGGGCCAGCGACATGTTGCGCCCCGCCTGGAGCATCGTCTTCTGGAGCGGGCCCTCCAGGCCCTTGACGATCGACACGACCAGCTCCTCGCCCATCCGGCTGGCCAGACGCTGGGCGGCCGGGGTCACGTCGCGCTCGAGCGAGTCGCGCAGGCTGGTGGTGGCGGCCAGGACGCTGACCGTCGCGACCCGGCGCAATTCGACCTCCAGTGTCCCGCCCGCCGCCTTGATGAGCCCGCGGATCGTCTCGTCGCCGTCACGCTGGAGGCGCTCCATCGCCTGGGCCACCAGCGCGTCCACCTGCCGGCGCATCTCGGGCGAGCCGAGGCGGGCCTCCAGGACGTCGACCGCAGACCGGGTCATGTCGCGGGCGGCCTCTTTCAGGGCCGGGTCGTCCACGAGGGCCCCGCGCAAAGTTTGCCGGAGTGGCTCCTGGATACCGGCGATGCCGTCTCGCACGCCCTGCATGGCCCCGGCCGCGGCGCTCTGGCCGGTGGCCCGGTAGTAGTCCTGGGACACGCAGCCGCCCAGCAGGGCCAGGGCCAGGAGGCCGAGGAGGGCGGCCCGGCCGGCGGCCAGACGGATCGGATCGTGAGTGGTGATGGCGACGCGCATGCTTGTTCTCCCGGCACGGATATCGGAGGATCGGTGGCCCCTTCGTCTAGCACACGGCCGGGAAGGCCGCAAGGGCCGCGGCTCCCTTGACGGGGCGCGAATTCCGACTAGACTGTTGGGACATTTCCGTAGGGAGGTCGCGTGAGTCAGCCCCTCGCAGGAGACGGATCGGCGGCGATCGAGTCCGCTTCCGTCGCTATTCGTCGTCCCGGTCCGGTGACGCGCGCCCTCGCGCAGTTCCTGCTCCTCTCCGCGATCGGCGTCGTGCTGTTCATGTTCCACGGCATCTCGCTCCACCTCACGCCGTGGTCGCAGGCCATCGTCAACGGCATCGTCAAGTACGCGTACCCGCCCGACGGGCAGGACGACACCACGGTGGTGCTGTTCCGCGAGGAGAACCTCGCCGCGCTCTCCGAATCCTTCCCGGTGTCCTACGCGCGCCACGCGGAGGTGCTGGAGGCGCTCTCGGTCTACGCCCCGCGCGCGGTGTTCGTGGACTTCGCGTTCATCGACGCGCGCAGCCCCGAGGACCAGGCCGCCCTGGGCCGCGCCATCTGCGACCTCAACGCACGGGGCAAGGTGCCGGTCTACCTGGCCGCGCCCGCCCCGAGCGGGAACCGGGAGACCGGCACGCCGATCAACGCGGCCCTGCTCGAGTGCGCGGAGCCGGTCAACGCGCAGATGGACGTCGAACGCGGGGCGAGCGGGGTGCTCACCTACCTGCACGGCGGCGGGACCTCCACGTTCCGGTGGACGCCCGCCTTCGCGATGTACGACGCGCGTGAGCGCATCCTGTCGCGACCGCGCCTGCGGGCGGAAGACGCCCAGCCGATGGAGATCATCTGGGGCAACCTGGGCTCGAAGCTCAACGAGAGCTGGATGCAGTGCACGAGCGAGGGCGCGTTCCAGCACCTCTTCAACATCCTTCGCGAGAATCCGCTCGCGGCCAAGCGCACGTGCCCGCACACCCACACGATCTCGGTGGTGCACCTCCTCGGCCCCTTCAACGAAGGGGTGAAGAAGGCGATCGAGGGCAAGGCGGTCTTCTACGGGGGCAATTTCCAGATGGTGGGCGACCGGGTGATCTCGCCGGTCTACGACGACCTGCCCGGGGTCTACCTGCACGCGATGGCCTACGATAACCTGGTCACCTTCGGGTCGGCCTACAAGCGCGCCGATCACCACGGGCTCTCGCTCTCGAGCGTGGTCAACGGCCTGCTCCTCCTCTTCACGGTGGTCCTGCTGCTGCTGGTGGACAAGCCGCCCGCGTTCGCCCGGGCCTTCCTCGGCCAGCTCGCGACGCTCAGCCCGTGGATCAAGTGGCTCGCGCTCGGCGTCGCCCTGCTCCTGATCGGGATCACGATCGCGTTCCCGACGAGCCTCGCCGCGGTGCTGCTGCTCCTGCCGCTCCTCCTGGGGGTGGTCGCGGTCCTGCATCTGGCCGCCACCCGCCCGCCCCAGCCCGCGTCCGCGCGCCAGTTCCTGCGGGTGTGCGCCCTCGGGATCGGCATCCTGGTGGTGGCGGCCGCGATGTTCCTGCTCGTGGATTCGCGCTACGGGACGTGCTCTTCGTGGCCGCCTCGGGCCTGCTCGTCGGGGCCGCGGTGGTGAGCTTCCTGCCGCCCATCAACCTGGGCCCCCGCAACATCGTGGCCTACGTGGCCTTCTTCGAGATCGCGCGGCATCTCATGCGGCACGCCGACGACGCGGCCGAGAAGTACTTCGAGCTCCGTCGCGCCCATCCGCGGGCCGAGGAGTGGGGCGTCGGGGCCGGGCTGCTCGCCGCGGTGGACTGGTTCTTCACCCTGTGCTGCCGCGGGGATCGCGAGGAGACGACGAATGAGGAGACGACGCGTGCGGTGGCGTGAGGCGCTCGGGGTCGCGCTGCTGCTGGGCGCCTCGGCGGCCCCCGCGGCCCCGCAGGGAGGCGAGACCTTCAGCGTGAAGGGGCTCCGCACCGAGAAGGTGACGCTCTACGACTGCAACCAGGACAAGGATAAGCGCAAGGCGATCAAGGACGTGGCCCGGAAGGATTTCCGGGGGCCGTGGTCGGCCACCCGCGATCTCGCCTCGCCGCTCTACCTCCGGGTGCAGGTGGATGGGGGGGAGTACTGCGTGCGCGCGTTCGTGGTCGAGACCGACCGGCCGGTGGCGATCGAAAAGGGCGTGGAGTGCAACGCGATGGTGGCCGGCAAGCAGCCCAAGACCGGGGCCACGCGCGGCGTGGGGGAGTGCGACCGATGATCCGTCGCCTCGGACCGGCGCTCGCGCTGCTCGTTCTGGCGGGCTGCGCGGCAAGCGGCGGGGGCGGGGGCGGCGGGGAAACCCGCGGCGGCGGCGCGCCGGCCTGGCTGGGCGGCAAGCCCGCCAACGTCACCGTCTTCTCCACCGTCAGGCCCGGTCCCTACGAGCCGTCCACGCTGGCCATCGGCGAGGCGAAGGACATCGCCCAGCACCGCGGCGACGGGCTCGGGTTCGTGCGCTCGGCGGTGCTCGAGCAGTACCTGAACGAGGCGCGAGCGCGGCTGGTCGCGGCGGTCGGCAAGACCGGCGTGCCCGGGAAGGTGATGATCCTCGCCAATTCCGCCTTCGTCGCGTTCTCGACCCCCGACGGCAACGTGTACCTGGCGATGGGACTCATCGAGGCCCTCGAGAGTGCCGACGAGGTGTCGGCGATCCTCGCCCACGAGACCGCGCACGTGCTGCTCAAGCACCACACCGCGGACATGCTCGGCGACATGCAGAAGAAGGGGCAGGCCCTCTTCGAGATGGGCGTGGGGGCCAAGGCGGCGCTGAGCGGCCGGGGCACGGTGGCCAAGGGCGACGCCCGGACGATCCAGCAGATGCAGATCGCCACCGACGCTACCGACAAGCTCGTGCTGCCCGCGTGGGGCCGCGGCCAGGAGAAGGAGGCCGACCTCCTCGCGGTGGACCTGCTCGCGGAGACCCACCAGTCCTCGCCCGCGGTGGTCAGCATGCTCGAGAAGCTCCAGGCGTGGGAGAAGGTCACCGCGGAGACCGACGAGGGATTCTGGAACCGCATGGTCCAGACCTCGCAGCGGAACGTCAACGAGGCGATGGGACTGGCGTACCAGAAGATGCTCAGCACCGTGTCGATGAACCATCCCAAGACCGAGGAGCGGATCACGGACAGCGCGGAGTACTTCGAGCGCCACTACGGCAGCCGCGCGCTGGTCGAGCCCGCGAGCGCCCCCTGGAAGGCGCTGCGGGCCCGCCCCGAGGTGGCCCTCGTGCTGCGGAACTACCGGCAGGCCTTCCTGGCCAAGAAGCAGCTCGACCAGGGCAAAGCGCAGGACGCCTACGCCACCGCGCGGACCGCGGTCACCGGCCGCACCGCCACCGACGCGTACCCCAACTGGGTGCTGGCCCGCGCCGCCTTCGCGCTCGGGCGCTCGCGCGAGGGCATCGAGGCGCTCCGGCGCGCGGTCACCTCGACCGAACCGGTGCCCAACGTGTACGAGGACCTGATCGTGGCGCACGAGGGCGCCGGCAATCTCCCCGCCGCGCTCGAGTGGACCGACCAGGCCTCGAAGACCTTCGGCGGCGCGCCGCGCTGGATGCCGCACAAGATCCGGCTGCTCCGCAAGACGGGGCGGGTGGCGGAGGCGAACAACGTGACGATCGACTGCTCGCTCAACGCCACCGACTGGAAGCGGCTCTGCCAGGAAGCGAACGCGACCCCGGCCGGACGGGCCGCGCGCTAGCCTTCGAGGTCCAGCACCATCGCGGCATGATCGCTGGCCGGGCGGCCGAGCGGGCGCCGGCCCCAGTCGTACCGGAAGCGACGCAGCCGCGGCTGCAGCGCGCGGTTGACGAAGGCCTGGTCGATCCGGAAGCCGTTCCCGCCGTTGGGGGAGAACCAGGTGTATGCGCGCGCGGTGCCCCGCAGGTGGCGGTAGGCGTCCGTCCAGCCCGCCTGGTCGAGCTCCCGCATCCAGCCGTCCTCGATCCGGTTGAACGCGGGGACCTCCTCGTCGAGGCCGATACGGCCGGAGTTCGTATCACCGACCAGCAGAGCGGGGGTGGCCCAGCGCCGCCGCGCGGTCGAGAGCACCGCGTCGAGGAAGGGGTACTTGCGCCCGCCCGCACGATTGGGCACGTGCATCACGCCCAGCGCGAGCGGCCGCGGCGCCAGGACGCGGGCCAGGAGCCAGCGGCACGGCTCGGTCGGCGCGCACGGGAGCCGGAGTCGGCGCAGCGGCCAGCGCGACGCGAGCAGCAGGCCGTTGACCCCGGGCCGCGCGGGATCCGCGGTCGCCCACTGGTAGGGGAGCCCGAGCCGGGCCAGGTCGCGGGCCAGCTCCCCGCTCGGCGGGGTGCCGCGGAACTCGGCGAGCGCGACCGCGTCCGCCTCCCACGCGCCGATCTGGCGCGCGATGGCGGCGGCGCGGACGCCGCCCCCCGCCCGGATGTTCCAGAAGACGACCCGCATGCGTGCCGCGCTACTTGTCGAGCCAGACGTCCTGGAGCCGGCAGCAGTTGTAGGTGACCTGGTTCAGGATCAGGTTCTTCACGTACGGGTAGTGCGCGAAGCGGTCGGTCCGCCAGCCCATGGTCGGCCGGGCCCCGTCGTCCTCGAGCTTCTTCTGGATCTGCCAGACGAGGGCGAGCCGCTTCTTCTGGTCGATCTCCTGCGACTGCTGCTCGATGAGGCGCATCACTTCCTCGTTGCAGTAGTCCCCATAGTTCCGGGGCGAGCCGCAGGCGTAGTTCTCGTAGAAGTTCGCGTCGGGATCGTCCACCCCGAGACCGGTGAGGTTGGTGCCCATGCTGAACTCCCGGCGGGTGACCATCGGGTGCCACTGCGCGGTGTCGATCTGCTTGAGCGTCGCGTCGATCCCGACCTGCTTGAGATCGCTGATCACGAAGGCGGAGAAGTCGAGGTAGATCGCGATCGCGCGCGTGACCACCTCGAGCTTGAGCGGGTTGGCCGGCCCGAAGCCGGCCTCGGCCAGCAGCTTCTTGGCGGTGGCGCGGCCCTCCGCGGCCCCCCCGTAGCCCGGGAGCTGGGCGAGATCCTTCTCGAGCAGGCCCCAGACGCCCCACGGCTTGGGCGCGAGGGAGGCGCCGACCACCGCGAGCCCGCGGTGCACGGTCTGGGTATAGGTGCGGCGGTCGATCGCGAAGCTGAGTGCGCGCCGCACCTTGACGTTGTCGAAGGGCGCCTTCTTGGTGTTGAGCAGGAGGTTCTCGCTCACGTTGCTCGCGGTCTCGCTGAAGACCATGCCGGGCACCGCGCCCTTGAGCTGCTCCATGATGGAGAGCGTGGTCTCGCCCGGGTACGCGATGTCGATCTGGTTGGCCTGGAGCGCGGCCACCCGGGTGCCGCGCTCCACGATGACGGTGTAGCGCACGCCGTCCAGGTAGGGGCGGCCCTTGACGAAGTAGTCCGGGTTGCGCACGAGCTCGACCGACTGGCCGCGCTTCCACTCCTTGAACTTGAAGGGGCCGGTGCCGATGCAGCGCGCGCGGTGCTCGGCTACGGCCACGTGCGCGGGGATCACCGGCGAGTAGCCGGAGGCGAGCATGGCCACCAGGGAGGGCTGCGGTCGCTTGAGCCGGAACACCACCGTGTACGGATCGGGCGCCTCCACCGCGTCCACGTTCGCGTACCATTCTTTTCTCGGGTTGATCCGCAGCTTCGCGGGGGCGTCGGCGGCCTCGCGCACCGTGTCGAAGGTGAACTTCACGTCCTTCGAGGTGAAGGGCTGCCCGTCGTGCCACTTGACGTCTTTTCTGAGGAAGAAGACGAGGTTTCGGTAGTTGTCCTGCCACGACCACTTCTCGGCCAGCTCGGGGACGATCGTCTCCATACGTCCGAGCCGCTTGGTCTGGTCGTAGACGACCAGGTTGCTGTAGCAGGGCATCGCCGGCCAGGTGACCGAGTTGGTCGCGGACTCATGGATCGAGAAGCCCTGCGGCAGGTCCTCGCGCAGCACCGCCCGGAGCACGCCGCCCGGCTTGCCCTCGCGCGCGGCCGGCGTCGGGGCCTGCGCGGCGGCGGGGAGCGCGGTGATGCCGCACCAGATCAGGAGGACGGCGAGGACACGCACGGCGTGGAGCATGAGCGGGTCTCCTTCGAGGCGTGCGATGGAAGCCCCCTCCCCCTGCCCTCTCCCCCGAGGATGGGGGAGAGGGAGGACGGGGGCGGGCAATCAGACGGTGACGGGCTTGTAGACCGGCATGCGCCACTCGGGGAAGCGCTTGTCGGTGCCGCGCACCACGTTCATGTAGGCGGTGAGCAGCCGCTGGGTGATGGGGCCGACGCCACCGTCGCCGAGCGGGAACTTGTCCACCGAGAGGATCGGGGTGATCTCGTAGCCGCTGCCGCAGAAGAAGGCCTCGTCGGCCACGTACAGCTCGGTGCGCGCGATGTCGCGCTGCACCACCTCCATGCCCAGCGCCGGGGCCACCGCATCGATCAGGGTGGTCCGGGTGATGGACTCGAGGATGTCGCTGGTGATGGGCGGGGTCACGAGCTGGCCGCGGCGCACCATGAAGAACGTCGCGCCCGAGCCCTCCGCCACCGTGCCGTGCTGGTTCAGGAAGATCGGCGCATCGTACCCGTCCGCCTTGGCCTGCAGCGTGGCGAGGCGGCCGTTCTGGTAGTTGGCCCCGCACTTGAGGCGAATCGGGATCGCGTTGTCGCTGGTGCGCTGCCAGGAGGTGATGCAGCAGCGGAGCCCGTTGCCCTCGGTGATGCGGGCGCGGCGACGCGGGTTGATGTAGAGCCCGGTCGGGGTGGTCGAGTCGAGCCCGGGGGCGGCCACGTAGGCCACCAGGTGCATGTGGACGTCCTCGTGGATCTCGTTGCCCCGGAGCACCTCCCGCACCGCCTCGTAGAGATCCATGTCGGTGTAGGGGACGGTGAAGCGCATCATCTTCATGGACTCGCGCAGGCGCGCGAAGTGCTCGCCGAGGCGGAAACAGTAGACCTCGCCGTCGGCCTCGTTCCAGTACGCCCGCAGCCCCTCGAACACGTTGGTCGCGTAAAACACGGCCGCGCTGTTGACGGGCAGGACGGCTTCGGCCTGGGGCACGAGCCGCCCGTTCATCCAGATCTTGAGGTCTGTCGCCACGATGAAATCCTCCGTTGTCGGCACCCCTGCGGGGCGGCGCCCGACCGCAGAGAGAATATCACCGATGACGGGCGAGGTGGGAGAGGAGCCCGCGGGTGACCGCTTCGGGGTCCTGGTCGGTGACGAAGTGGCCGATACCCGGGAGGACTTCGAAGCGGAGGGGCCCGGAGACGAAGTCCGCGGTGAAGCGGGCCGCCGAGGGGCCCACGGTGGCGTCGGCGTCGCCCCAGATGTACAGCGTCGGGACCGTGACGGGCCCCACCTCGACCGCGGTGAGGCTCCCCGCCGCCCGGTACCAGGCCAGCGCGGCCTCGAGGGCCGCGGGCTCGCCGAGCACGGAGAGGTACTCGGCCACCGCGGCCTCCGGGACCCCCTGATCGGCGAGCCGGGCCCGCAGCCGGCGCGCCCCGTCCTCGAGGAGCCGGGGGCCCGTGGTCGGATCGTGGAAGATCTTGTGGTGGCGGGAGCGGTGCCGCTGCCCGTCGGCGTCTTCCTTGAACGCGCGGCGGAAGGCCGCGGGGTGCGGGCGCGACAGGATGGTCAGCGAGCGGAGCCGGGCGGGATGGCGGTGCGCGGTGACCCAGCTCAGGTGCCCGCCCCAGTCGTGGCCGACCAGGTGGAACCGCGCCGCGGGGCCGGCGGCCGCGTCGGCCAGGTCGAGGACGTCCTGGACCAGCCGGTCCATCGCGTAGGGATCGAGCCCCTTGGCCGGATCCGGCCGCACCCCGGGGGAATAGCCCCGCTGGTCCGGCGCCACCGCGCGATAGCCCGCCGCGCCCAGGGCGGGGACCTGGTGGCGCCACGTGTGCCGTGTCTGCGGATAGCCGTGGAGGAGCAGAACCAGAGCGCCGTCCGCCGGCCCGGCGGTATCCGCGGTGAACGCCCCTTCGGGTGTCGTTATGACCGTCGGTGTCGTTGCCACGGTGACCCCTTCTTCATATCCGTTATCCGTTCGCCTCGCCTTCGACTGCGTCTCACCCGGCAACTGCTTCGGTCCACACCGTGAACTTGGTCAAGGTGGTGTTGCCGAACGAGGTGGTCAGCGCCACGTCCACCGCGTCGCGGCCGCGGCCCATCAGCACGCGCCCGATGCGCGGCTCGTTGTGCCGGGCGTCCAGGGTATGCCAGCCGTCGCCCAGGTAGACCTCGAGCCAGGCGGAGAAATCCATGGGGTTGGGATCCGGGGGCACGCCGATGTCGCCCAGGTAGCCGGTGGCGTAGCGGGCCGGGATGTTGAGCGCGCGCAGGATGGTGATCGCGAGGTGCTGGAAGTCGCGGCAGACCCCCTGCCGCTCGCTGAAGACGTCGAAGGCGGTCTTGGTGGGCCGCGAGTACTGGTAGCCGAAGGTCACGTTCGCGTGCACCCAGTCCATCACGGTCTGCACGCGCTCCCAGGTCTCGGGCGTCTTGCCGAAGAGATCCCAGGCGATGGCGCTCATCCGGTCCACCTCGCAGTAGCGGCTCGCGAGCAGGTAGCGCAGGGCCTCGGGGGGCAGCGCGGCCACCGGGACGAGCGGCAGGCCCTCGATCACGGGCTCGGGCGCTCCGCCGACGGTCACCACGTTGTCGTAGCGGATCCGCGAGGTCCCCGCGGGCAGCATGACCCGTGCGGCGCGGTTGCCGAACCAGTCGACGAAGCTCTCGACCGGAATCGCGGGCTCCACCACGAGCCCCTCGGGCTGCTCGAGCGAGAGCGCCACCTCCGGACGGACGTAGAGCATCAGGAGCATCGTGGTGGGGTGGGGCACCTCGAAGACGAGCTCGTGCCCGATGCGGACGCGCATGGCGTCACGGTAATCCCCACCGGGGTGTCGGTCAATCGCATCACGGCCGGTTCTGGTAACATACGGTCCCGGATGCCCAGAACTGGAGCAGGGCCCCTTCGTTCGGCAGGTACGCCATGACCTACTGTGTCGGGATCTGGACCAAGTACGGCCTGGTCATGGCGTCGGACTCCCGGACCAACGCGGGCCACGACCAGGTCAACATCGCGCGCAAGATGCACACCTTCGTCCAGCCGGGCGAGCGCGTGTTCATCCTGCTCAGCAGCGGCAGCCTCTCCTGCACCCAGTCCATCATCACCCTCATCCAGCGCGACTTCGACCAGGGCCGGGGACTGGCCCAGGCGCCGTCCCTCTACGACGCGGCCCGCATCATCGGCGAGCAGGTCCGCCGCGTCTCGGACATGGACCGGGACGCCCTCGAGCGCGACGACTTCAAGTTCAACGTGAACCTGGTGCTGGGCGGGCAGGTGCGGGGCGAGTCGCCCGGGCTCTTCATCATCTACCCGCAGGGCAATCCGCTGCAGGCCAGCGTGGACTCGCCGTATCTCCAGATCGGCGAGACCAAGTACGGCCGCCCCATCCTCGACCGCGGCATCCGCTTCGAGCGCACCACGCTGGAGGAAGCGGCCAAGTACGCGCTGCTCTCCCTCGACTCGACCATGCGCTCGAACGTGACGGTGGGCCCGCCGGTGGACCTGCTCGCCTACGAGGTCGACGAGCTCGAGATCACCCGGCTGCGCCGGTTTCCCGCGGGGGATCCCGACCTCATCAAGATCGGGATGCGCTGGGAGCAGGCGCTCCGCCAGGCGGTGGGCCGCCTGCCCCAGATCCGCTTCCGCGCCCGGCGACCGATGGAGCCGTCCCAGATGCCGCCCGCCGAGACGATCGAGCTGGTCGAGCCGGGCGTGAGCGAGGCCGCGGGTGCCGAGCTCCAGCCGCAGGCCAAGCCCCCATCATCCTGACCGACAAGGAGCGAGCCATGCGCACCTACTACGACATTCGCCTGAGCGACCGGAACATCACGAAGCGCGAGCTGGAAGGCGAGGCCATCGTGAAGGCCGGCCGGTACTTCATCGCCAAGACCCTGCTCGATCTCGGCGCCGCGACGGTGGATCCGCTGTCGCCGGCCAATCCGCTGATCTTCTCGGCCGGCCCGTTCGCGGGCACGAGCTTCTCCAACGCGAACCGGACGAGCGTGGGCTGCAAGAGCCCACTCACCGGCGGGATCAAGGAGGCCAACGGGGGCGGCAGCTTCAGCTACGGCCTCGGCCAGCAGAAGATCGCCGGCTTCACCCTGCTCGACGCCTCGCCCGACTGGGTGGTCATCCACTTCAAGAAGGACGGCACCATCGAGTTCGACGACGCGGGGCCGTATCTCGGGAAGGGCAACTTCGAGGCCCAGAACATGCTGCACGCCAAGTACGGCAAGAAGGTCACGATCGCCCTCTGCGGTCCGGTCGGGGAGTACCAGGGCCTGATCGCGGGCATCGCGTTCAGCGACAAGGACGGCCGACCCGCCCGCCTCTCCGCGCGGGGCGGGGTGGGCGCGGTGATGGGCGCCAAGAAGGTCAAGGCGGTGGTGGTGGATCTCGACAAGATCCCGCCGTTCTCCGATCCGAAGAAGGTGAACGCGGCCATCAAGAACTACGCGAAGATGCTGCAGGCCGACTCCATGGTGGCCAACTTCTACGCGAAGATCGGCACCATGGGCATGGCGGATCTCCAGAACACCCTGGGCGGTCTCCCGGTCCGGAACTTCAGCGCGGGCCAGCAGGTGGACGTCTCCAAGGGTGAGAAGTTCAAGATGGGGGGCGAGTACATCAGCCAGCTCAACGTCTCCCGCGGGGGCGAGCACACCCACGCCTGCATGCCGGGCTGCGTGATCCAGTGCAGCAACATCTACGCGGGCGCCGACGGCAAGGAAGTGGTGTCGCCGGTGGAGTACGAGACCCTCGGGCTGCTCGGCACCAACTGCGGGCTCAGCGATCCCGACGATCTCGCCCAGATGAACTATCTCGCGAACGACCTGGGCGTGGACACCATCGAGCTCGGAGCGATGATCGCGGTGCTGATGGAAGCCGGCCTGGGCGCGTTCGGCGACGTGACGTTCATGGCCGACTGCCTGGCCGAGATCCGGCGGGGCTCCGAGAAGGGCCGCATCTGGGCCCAGGGCACCTGGCGGGTGGGCGAGCACTATCACGTCAAGCGCGTGCCGGTGATCAAGAAGCAGGCGATCAGCGCCTACGATCCGCGCGTGGTCGAGGCCACCGGCATCACCATGATGGCGACCGCGCAGGGCGCCGATCACACCGCGGGCAACCTGCCGCGGCTCAAGACCCGCGAGATGGAGACGGCCGCCATCGTGGAGCAGAGCGTGGCGCACCAGGCGCGGGTGGCCGCCAACGATTCGCTCGGCCTCTGCATCTTCGGCATGAGCGTGACCAATCCCAACACCGAGTGGCTCACCGACACCATCAACGCGGCCCACGGCACCACGCTCACCAAGGACTTCTTCGAGGCGCTCGGCCGCCAGACCCTCAAGCTCGAGCACGAGTTCAACAAGCGGGCCGGCTTCACCGCCAAGGACGACGAGCTGCCCGAGTTCTTCTACGCGGAAGCGCTGCCCCCGACGAACCACGTGGCCCGCTTCCACGCCGCCGACGTGCAGGGCATGTACGACCGTCTGAGCGCGTAGCCGCACGCTCCCCGGACCCCCTCGCTCGAAACCGGTGGGGGATCCGGGGAGGAGCGGCGGTCGCTCCCCCCGGATCAGAAAGGACGCCCACGATGAAGTCCGACCGGATCTTCGGCATCGTCCCTCCGATGACCACCCCGTTCCGTTCCGACGACACGATCGACGAGGCGGCCCTCCGCGCGGACGCGCGCTTCATGGTCGAGACCGCGCGGGTGCACGGCCTCGCGGTGACCGGCAGCACCGGCGAGGGCCACGTCCTCTCCACCGACGAGGTGCGCCGCATCACCGCGGCGGTGGTCGACGAGGTGCGGGGGCGCGTGCCGGTGATCACCGGCATCATCACCGACAGCACCGCCTCCGCGGTGGAGCGGGGGCTCGCGGTGAAGGATCTGGGGGTGGCCGCGCTCCAGGTGACGCCGGTGCACTACCTGTTCCGGCCCGACGACGACGCGATGGTGCGGCACTTCGAGACCCTGGCGAGTCGGACCGGCATGCCGATCATCATCTACAACGTGGTCCCCTGGACCTATCTCTCGCCCCAGCTCCTGGCCCGGATCATCCGGGCGGTGCCCGGCGTGATCGGGGTCAAGCAGAGCGCGGGCGACATGAAGCTGCTCGCCGATTTGTTGCTGCTGGTGGGCGACGATGCCCGCATCATGACCGCGGTGGACGCGCTGCTCTATCCCTCTTTCACCCTGGGCGCCCACGGCGCGATCGCGGCGATCCTCACCGCGGTGCCCGGCCTCTGCGTGCAGCTCTGGGACGCGGTACAGGCGGGGGATCACAAGCAGGCGCTGGCGCTGCACGGCAGGCTGCTGCCGATCTGGAACGCGATCTTCCACGACAATCTGCCCGCGAACGTGAAGCACTGTCAGGCCCTCCTGGGCCGGCCCGCCGGGGTGCCGCGCGCCCCCATGCCGGAGACGTCGCCGGCCCAGGCCGGGGCGATCCGGACCGCGCTGCAGGGCGCCGGCGTGCTCCGGTAGGTCATCGATGTCCCAACATCGCAGTCAAGGAGAACACCGCATGGCTGATCACGACGAGAGCAAGGAGTCGATGAGCGCGACGCCGGTCGGGCGCCGCGCCTT
>WNFL01335624.1_pt1 | contig 47060 bp, 45 predicted proteins | sample 5400361 | NCBI WGS metagenome assembly WNFL01 (sample SAMN13153351, study PRJNA577476) | soil metagenome | isolation source: 40 cm soil on Douglas fir-dominated hillslope | place: USA:California | collected 2013-09-17 | reverse complement strand
ACTGCCAAGGCGAAGCTTCCAAACAATAAAGCACGCAATGCCCATTTTCGACGCGCAAGTACGCCCACGGCTCCAACCAATGCTAAGGCACCGAAGCCAATACCCTCGAGCGCGACCAGATAAAGGAAGGGCAACAGCTTCTTGGCCTGGAGATGATCGTCGGGCGTCGCGAACGGATTTTGAGGATCGGCAATTAGGGCGCTCAGCGGTTCAATTCCCCACACGGCAAGCGCGCCATTTCCAATTAGAAGGAGGCCCACTGCGACGCTGAATCCCGCAAGCCACAGCCGATTCATCTGCGCTCTAACTTAATGGGATGGACTCCCGCCCTTTTGTTCGGCTATTAATTTGGCTCGAACTCGAAAGCGAGAGGGGACTGCCATGAAGGTTACAACGGTTGGATTGGACATCGCAAAGGACGTGTTTCAGGTTTATGGGGTTGACGCGCAGGGCCGTGTCGTCGCCAGGAAACGGCTCGCCCGCGACAAGCTGCTGGAATGGTTTGGCAAGTTGGGCAGTGCCTTGGTGGGCATGGAAGCCTGTGGAAGCGCTCACCATTGGGCTCGAGAGCTCTCCATACAAGGACACGAGGTTCGTCTGATATCGCCCCAATTCGTAAAGCCCTTTCGCAAGGGGTGCAAGAACGACCCGAATGATGCCGAAGCGATCTACGAAGCATTGTGTCGGCCATCAATGCGGTTCGTGTCGATTAAGACAACCGATGAACAGGCGCTACTGGCTGTGCATCGGGTTCGAGAGCGGCTCGTCGCCAAGCGTACTGCTTTGATAAACCAGATCCGCGGCCTCCTAGCTGAGTTTGGTGTGATTCTCCCCAAGGGCGCGGCGCAAGTGCGGCGCGCCGTGCCTGAGGCGCTCGAGAAACACGAGGCTCGCCTTCCTGCGCTGTTGCGAGAGATAGTTTGTGACCTGAGAGACGAACTCGCTACCACTGACAGCCGGCTCCAGGAATACGAATGCCGAATCGACCGCATCTTCCAAGGCACATCAATGTGCAAGAAACTCGCGGCGCTGGAGGGAATCGGTCCGGTCACCGCTACTGCACTAGTTGCCTCTGTAGGTCGGCCGGGAGATTTCAAGAATGGACGCCAATTTGCGGCTTGGCTGGGTTTGACCCCTCGACAGCACTCAAGCGGCAATCGCCAGTGCTTGATGGGGATTACGAAGCGAGGAGACAAGTATCTACGCACGCTACTCATTCACGGAGCTCGATCCGCCCTCATCGCCTGCCGCAAGAAGACCGACTCCAAGAGTCTGTGGGCGGAACGACTTCGCCTACGACGAGGAAACAACGTCGCTGCAACCGCGCTGGCCGCCAAGAACGCCCGAATACTCTGGGCACTGATGACCAGGGCGGAGGAATACCGCGTGTCCGTATGACTTCACAAACTGGTTGCGATCGATGAACTGAGTGATGGAACGATAGGTAAGACTTGGCTTTTCAAGCCGCTAACTTGTTTGGGACCAGGCAAGCGCATCTCCATCAGGGCCAGAGGCGAAAAGCCTCACAAAACAGGCCGAATATATGTGCGCAATCCAAACCTATCGATCACTGAAATCGTCGATCAATCGGCGGGAGTCCATATATGTATTGGGGGGATTGTGATAATGCGCGATTCGCGTCCGTTAACGCCAATCTAGTCCGGGTCATCCAGCGGGTCAATTGAACAACTCACTGATTCACCGTACATGTTCTTCGGGGCCCACGTCCTCGAGAGTCCGATAAGGCCGTCTGATATGGACGGACAGACGAAGTGGTCCGCAGCGCTTGTCGCTTATTGCGGCTTGATCCCCGCGTCCTTCACGACCTTCACCCAGCGCGTGTTCTCCTGCCGAATGAAGGCGCCGAAATCGGCGGGAGACATCAGGCGGATCTCGGAGCCTTCCTCGAGAAGCCGCTGCTTGATCATCGGATCGTTCACCACCGCGGCGACCGCGGAATTGATCCTTTGCACGACGTCGGGGGCCATTCCCTTCGGCCCGATGAGCCCGCTCCAGGTGCCGACATCGAAATCCGCGACGCCCCACTCCGCCATCGTGGGCACATCGGGCACCGCGGGGTTGCGTTGGCTCGACGCCAGCGCGATCGCGCGCACTTTGCCGCCGCGAATCTGCGGGACCACCGCGGGCAGCGTCGCGAAATTCACCTGCGCCTCGCCGGACATGATCGCCACGGTCGAAGGCGAGCCGCCCTTGTAGGGAACGTGGGTGAGATTGGCGCCGGTCGCCTTCACCAGCAGCTCGGCGGAGAGATGACCGGGCGAACCGATGCCTGACGACGAATAGAAGAGCGGCGTCGCGCCCGTCACCTGCTTCAGCTCGGCAAGCGTCTTGAAGGTCGTCTGCGGCGAGGCGATCATGATCATCGGGTACGAGCACACCAGCGCGATCGGCGTGAAATCGTCGATCGGATGGAACTTCTGCTTGAGCATGCCGGGGTTGATCGCGTGCAGCGCCACCGTCGACATCATCAGCGTGTAGCCGTCCGGTGGGGCCTGCAGCATGAGCTCGGCGGCGAAATCTCCGGCGCCGCCGGGCTTGTTCTCGATGACGATGGGCTGGCCGAGCTTTTCTCCGAGCTTCGACGAGATGAGGCGAGCGACGACGTCCGTAGATCCGCCAGGTGCGTAGCCGATCAAGACCTTGATGGGTTTTTCGGGCCAGGCGGCGAGGGCAGCCGACGCGAAAACGGCGACCGACAACGCGAACACACGCAACAGCATCACTTTCCTCCCTGGATTCCCGCCTGCGCGGGATGACCTATTTGCCCTTGAACACCGGCTTGCGCTTTTCCATGAATGCGCGGCGGCCTTCGGCGTAGTCCTCGCTCTCGAAGCAATCCTTGATGAGTTTCTGGCAGAGATCCATGTCGATGTGGTTGTCGGCCTTGAGCACCTCGCGGATGATTCGCTTGCCCGCCTTGATCGTGAGCGGCGCGCCGGTGGTGATCGCGGTGACATATTCGGCGAGCAACGCATCGAATCCTTCGCGCGGCGCGATGCGATTCACGAGGCCGACGGATTTCGCCTCCTCGGCGTCGAGGCGCCGGCCCGTGAAGAAGATGTCCTGCGCGGCACCTAGCGGTAACCGAGGCCAAGGCGGGTCGCGGGAATCGAGAACACCGAATCCGCCGACGCAATGCGGATGTCGCAGCTGATCGCCATGTTGAGGCCCCCACCGATGCAGTAGCCCTGGATCGCCGCCACCACCGGCTTGCTGAAGCGATACAGGCCCATGAGCGCGTTTTCCGCCATGTGCTCGTAGCTCTTTACCGCTTCGCGTGCGGCGCGCATGTCCTCGAATTGCGAGATGTCCGCGCCGGAGGCGAACGCCTTCGGCCCCTGGCCGGAGAACACGACCATGCGAATCGACTCATCCTTCTCGGCCTGGTCGAGAAGCAAGGGCACCGCTTCCCACATGTCGACCGAGATCGCGTTGTGTTTCGCGGGATTGTTGAAACTCAGGTGCAGCACCGGACCGTCGACCCACGCCTTGAGGCGCTCGGTGGGCGATTGGTAGGCGTCCGGCGCGGAAACGGGAACGCTGCTCATCAGTAGACTCCAGTGGATTTCATGCGGGCGAGCTCCTCTGGAGAGTAACCAATCTCGGCGAGGATCTCGTCGGAATGCTCGCCGCGGCGCGGCGCCGCGCGAGCGATGGTGGACGGAGTGCGCGTGAGGCTCACGGGCTGGCCCATCAGCACCTGCTCGCCGAGATGCGGGGAGACGACTCTCTTCAGCATGCCGAGGTGCTTCACCTGTGGCTCTTCGAAGACTTCTTTCAGATTATTGATCTTGCCGCACGCGACGCCCTCGGCATTGAGCTTCGCGATCCACTGGTCGCTCGTGTCCGCCGCGAGGCGCTTCTCGATCTCGGCATTCAACCAGTCGCGATGCACCGAGCGCGCGCCTTTGGTGCTGGAGCGCTCGTCGGCGATCCATTCGGGCGCGCCCATCGCCTCGGCGAAGCGCTCCCAGATCTTGCCGCCGAAGACTGCGATGTTGATGTAGCCGTCCCTGGTCTTGTAGACGCCGGTCGGGATGCTGGTCGGATGGAAGTTGCCGGCCTGGCCCGGGACCTCGCCTTCGATGGTCCAGCGCGAGGTCTGGAAATCCATCATGTAGATCTGTGCTTCGAGAAGCGAGGTGTGCAGCCATTGGCCCTTGCCCGAGACCTCGCGCTCGAGAAGCGCCACCGTGACGCCGTACGCCGCAAAGATGCCCGCGCACAAGTCCGCGATCGGCAGTCCCACGCGAAGCGGCCCCTGTCCGGGCAACCCGGTGACCGACATCAGGCCGCCCATGCCCTGCGCGATCTGGTCGAAGCCGGGACGCTTCGCGTAGGGCCCGGTCTGGCCGAAGCCCGAGATGCTCGCGAACACGAGGCGCGGATTCACCTTCGAAAGGGCTTCGTAGTCGATCCCCAGGCGCGTCTTCACGTCGGGGCGGAAGTTTTCGAGCAGCACGTCGGCCGTCGCGACGAGCTTCTTCAGCACCGCGATGCCTTCCGGCTCCTTGAGGTTCAGCGTGATCGAGCGCTTGTTGCGATGCGTGTACTGGTAGTCGGAGCCTTCCTGGCCCCCCAGCGTGTCGTCGCCGCGCATGTGCTCGGGCATCTGCACCTGGATCACGTCGGCGCCCCAGTCGGCGAGCTGGCGCGCGGCGGTGGGGCCGGCGCGCACCTGCGTCATATCAATCACGCGGAAGCGGGCGAGGGCTGGCGAAGCGGGGAGGTGAGGCACCCCCTGAATTTACTACGTCTGCCCGGTCCGCAGCGCTGCTCGAAAGTCAAAAGTGCTTCCGCGTTCCGAAGCTCGGCCCGCCGCCGATCGATCAGCTCAGGAACTCGACGAGCTGCGGCCTCGATCCCCACATGCAGAAGCCATTCGGCTCGAACGCGAACTGGCGTGGGCGATGGCTCGCCTCTTCCTCCGGGGTGATGATCCGGACTCCGGTCGAATACTCATAGACCATGTCGTCGGGACCGGCGAAATAGAGGAAGCAGGCGCCAGAGGTCGGATGGCGCCCGGGGCCAAAGACGATCGGAACGCCCTGCTCCTGCAGCCAGTACCACGAGCGCATGATGTCGTCGATGGATTCGACCTGGTGGTTGACATGCTGCACGCCGGCGTACGTCGACGGAAACAGAGCGATCTTGTGATGCACGCCGTCGATGCGCAGCAGCGGCGCATCGCCGATGCGATCCGACACGCGCGCCCCCAATACGTCAGTCCAGAACGACTCGTCTCGCCGCGGATCGCGCGAGCGCAGCCCGATGTGGGAGAAGCCGGTGATGCCGGCATCGCGCGTCGGAAAATAGCGCCATCCGCTCGCGAGCGGCCGCACGACGATCTCCAGGGTGTTACCGGTCAGGTCCTGGAAGCGGATGAACTCGTCGACGTAGCGCGCGTCGCATTCCTCGCGCGAGCCACTGCGCACCGGCCGTCCCGCGCGCTCGAGAATGGCGGCCGCTTCGTCGAGCGCCTCTTTCGAGCCGACCTCGAAGGCTGTCGCGTGGTCGCGCGGATCGCCCTCGAAATAGACCAGCGTGTGGTCGCGATTGTCACTGCGGAAATACACGCTCTTTCCTTCGCGGCGGACCTCCTGCAATCCGAGGATGCGCGTCGCATACTCTGTCGCCTGCTCGAGGTTCCGCGTTCCGAGCCGCACGTACGTAATGTCGTCGAAATCGATCATCACGCGTGGTGCGTCGATGCGGAGCGGCTGTGGTCGACGAACAGGAACGCGATCATCGCAATGATCGCGGGTAGCGCGATCGCCATGAAGTTGTACCGCAGCGGCAGGTTCATGCTGACGAGCACGCCGATGACAATCGGGGCCAGAATCGCTCCGCTGCGGCCGATACCGAGCGCCCAGCCGAGGCCGGTGGCCCGCGCCGCCATCGGATAGAACTGCCCGGTATACGCATTGGCGAGGGTCTGCGTGCCGATCGTCGTTGCACCCGCGAGGGCCACGACGACGAATAACGCTGCGGACGGCAACTTGAAGCCGAGAAGCGTTATCGATACAGCCGCCAATGAGCACATCCCGACGAGCACGTACTTGATATGCAGCTTGTCGCCGAGCAACCCGCCGCCGATCGAGCCGATGATCGCGCCAGCGTTCAACACGAACACGAACGTCAAGGCCGACCCGAGGCTGTAGCCGGCGCTCGCCATCAGCTTCGTCAGCCACGAGTTGAGTGCGTAGACCATGAACAGGCACATGAAGTACGCGATCCAGAGCATCACGGTGCTGAAGGCGCGCCCCTCTTGGAAGAGGTGCATCACCGGCGCATTGTTGGCCTTGTCCTGGGGAGGCACCGCGAAGTGATCGGTTGCGACCGGCTTGTTCGAAGGATCGATCTTCGACGCGATCTCCTTCAGGTCGTCGTGGCGGCCATTGGCCAGCAGGAACGGCATCGACTCCGGCAACGACTTGACGATCAACGGAATCAGGAGCACGGGCAGCCCGGCAGCGAAGAACACCGACTGCCAGCCATAGGTCTCGATCAGCCCTTTCCCGAGGATCGCCGCGACCATCCCGCCGATCGGGTAGCCGCTGAACATGACGGTGACCAGCGTCGCACGGATCTTTTTCGGCGCGAACTCGGTCGTGTGCGCGACGACATTGGGCATCACGCCACCGATGCCGAGCCCGGCCAGGAAGCGCAGCACGCTGAATACCAACGGGTCCTTTGTCAACCCCGCTGCCGCGGTGAAGAGGCTGAAAAGCGCCACGCAGATTGCGATCGTCCATCGGCGGCCGATCCTGTCGGCGATGGTGCCGAAGAAGATCGCGCCGAACGCCATGCCGAACAGCGCGGAGCTCACCATGAAACCGGCCTTCGTCGGATCGACGCCCATGTCCTTCATGATCGATGGGAGCGCGATCCCCGCGACGGCGAGATCGTAGCCGTCGAACAGGATGATCAGCGCACACCAGAACAGAACCTTGCCGTGGAAGCCGTTGAATTTCGCTTCGTCGGCCAGCCTGTGAACGTCGATTGTCCGCATGGGTCGTCTCCTGTGGGTACGGCCCAAGGTAAATCGCAGCGTGACATTTCGGAAATGACATCTTATGATTTGTGGTATGTGTCCCACGCATATCATTGACCAAACGAAAGCGCTCAGCCGGCAGATCGACTTGAACCTGCTGGAGCTGTTCGATACGGTTTATCGCACCCGCAACCTCACCGCTGCCGGGGCGCAATTGGGTCTTACGCAATCGGCCGTCAGCCGTTCGCTCGGTCGCCTGCGCGAGATGTATGGCGATGCGTTGTTCGTGCGGCAGCAGCGCGGCGTCGTCCCAACGCCCTTTGCCGATGGGTTGACGGGCCCGGTTTCCTCTGCGCTGGAGACGCTGCGCTCCACGCTCCTTCGCCCGTCATTCGATCCAACGGTGCAGTCGCGCGTCTTTCACGTGGCCATGAGCGATGTTGGAGAGCGCGTCTTCCTGCCGCGCCTGATGGCCCATTTGACGGGCGCCGCGCCTCAGGTCGTGGTGCAGGTGGTCTCCCCCGACAAGACGGAGCTCCACGAGGGTCTTGCTTCGGGGCGGATCGACCTTGCCGTAGGCTTCTTCGGCACCATGAGCAAGCAGATGCACCAACGCCATCTTTTTCGGGAACGCTTCATCTACATCGCGCGTCGGTCGCATCCGTCAGTTCTCGGAAAACTCCGCCGCGAGCACTTGCGGGAGATACCGCATGTGATCGGCGGCCCCGAGGGGATGCAGCACATGGCTGCCGTGGAAAAAGTTCTCTCCAGCTCACGCGTCAAGGCCCGCGTGGCCCTGCGCGTTCACAGCCTGCTGTGCGTCGGACCCGTAGTAGCGGGGTCAGAGTTGATTGGAGTTGTGCCAAGCAACCTGGGGGCGATTGTGGCGAGTCAGGTGCCGCTCCAGCTCATCGAGCCCCCGGTGCAATTTCCCGGCTTTGACATAACCCTCGTCTGGCACCAGCGATTCCATCGTGATCCGGCGATTGAATGGCTGCGAAGTCTATTCGTGAAGCTGTACGAGGGGCTAAAACTGTCCGCACCTCGAGCGGACGTCAAGTCAAAGGCATTATCGAAAGCGCCCCAGACCTGCGAATGAATGGTTGGACGTAGCAACACCCGCCGAGATCGGCATGAGGCCGATAGCCCCGGGCGTGCCGCGCACCGCGGCGCGCGCATCGGCGGCCGCGAGCGAGCCGGTCCCGAAGCTCGTGACGACATCGAACGCGCCGCCCGAATCGCCCACGACCAGCGACGCGATGCCGGCCGTCCCGGTGCTATTGCGGAAGAGGCCGTCGAATCGGCCGGCCGTCGAAGACCCGCAGCCCGTTCCCGAGCACACCACCGTCATCGCACCCACGCCGGAGGGACGGCCCGCGTCCGTCGAGGCCGAGAATCCTGCGCCGACGATCGGCGCTTGCGCAGAAGTCATGGAGAAGGTCGGGCTGTTGGTGCCCGAGACCGTGGCGTTGAAGCTCACCGTGTGGTCGGTGAAGTTGGCTTGCAAGGTGCCCGTGACCGAAGGCGTTCCGGTCGCGTTCGGGAACGTGCTGAAGGACCGGCTCGCGTCCACGCCGTTGAAGGCGAGGTTCGCCACGCCGCTCTGCGGAAGCACGATCCCGATCGTCGGCGACGTGCCGGCGTCGAGCGCGATGTCCCCGACGATGAAGTCGGAGAACCCGCCTTGCGGCGCGCGGTTCGGATTCAAACGATAGCTCACCGTGAGCCAGCGTCCCGCGCTGCCGGCGAATTGTCCGTTCATCGTTCCGAGATACCCGAGCGTCGAGCAGGTGCCGGTGCACGCGATGCCGAGGTTCTGCAGCGCCGAGGCGAACGAGAAGGTCGAGCTTCCCGGATCGAGGCCCGCATTGCCCGTGAGCGAGAAGGTCTGCCCGTTGATCGACATTCCGAAGCTGCCGCTGACGGTGCGCGAAGAAAAGTTCGCCAGCACCGAGGCCGATCCGAGCGTGCCGGTGTGGCCTGCGGCGTCGGTGGGCGCGGTCGCTGCGGCGAGCGAATAGGTCGCGGTACCGGTGAAGCTGCCGAGGATGCCGGCGGAGGTCGGCGTCACGACTTCGTAGGAAACGCTTCGCGGCCCGAGGTCGAAGCTCGATCCGTCGCTGACCGTGATCGTTCCACCTTCCCAGCGCCCGAGGATCACGCTCTGGTCGGTCGAGCGGAAAGTGTCGTGGTGCGTGCCGCCGCTGAAGGCGATGTTTCCGCCCAGCGTCGCGCCGCTGTACCCGGGAGGCAATGCGCCCGGTCCCGCAAGAAATGTCGACACGGTCGCGTCGCGAACCTGCACGAGGCGTCCCGCGGCGTCGAGGACCGCACTCGCGCCCGAGCCCGACGACTGGCCGATCACGCCCTCGTAGCCACCGGTGATCGGATTGAAGAAGCGGAACACGACCTCGTATCCGCTGGCCGTCGGCTGCGCGGTGCCGATCGACGAGCCCACGGTGCCTGTCGTCGCTTGCGGCCCCGCGACGGCCGGGTTCGAAGTGCCGACATTGGTGGCCGTTCCCGTCGAGGTGCTGCCGCCGGTACTGGGGGTGGTCACCGGAGAAGGATCCGCCGCGGCAAGGCTTCCGCCGGTTGAAGTTGTCGAGGTCGACGAGCTCGTGGAGGTCGACGTGCTGGTGGAAGTCGACGAGGAGGAGGCAGGCGCTTCGGCGGTCGTCGTCGTGCTGGATGTCGCCGAGGAAGCCGAGGAAGTCGACGAAGACGATGAAGACGACGAAGCCCCCCCACCGGCAGCCGAGGTCCGCGCGGTCTCGGACGCCTTATCGCTCGCGCGCGCCGCGGGCGGAGAAGCTGCGGCCATGATCAGCGCGGGCGTCGGCACGTGCCGCGGCGCTTGCCCCGGCAGCACCTGCACGGTCTGTCCCGGGTACGAAATCACCGTGCGCTCGATTCCGAGCGCGTCGCGCGAGGTGACGCTGTGCGCGCCGGTCAGCGTGTGGTTGAAGGTCGCGCCGCCGTCGAGGTTGGCGAGGATGTTGCCGGACCCGCGGATCCCGACCGTCGCGAGATTGGTCTTCATCTTGTAGCGCTCGCGGTCGCGCTGCACGATCTCGCCGGTGAATACGCGCATGGTTCCGGTAAGGAGCGCGAGGAGCGCCTGGCCCGCGCCGCGGCCCGACGCGTCGAATTCGTAATGCTCGAGGCTCAACTGCGATTTCGGGCGCAGGCCGATGCGCGCGCCGTCCACCATCACCAGCTGCAAGTGACCGTCGGCACCGGTGCGAATGACGTCGCCCTGGCGCACCCGCGAGGAAACCGCGAGCGGCGTTCTTTGTCCCGACCGTTCCACGTCCGACTCACCGGACACGAAGTGGACACGGCCCACGTCCTGGCCGGCCGCGCCGGAAACGACGAACAGGAAGCCGACGAGCGCCACGAGCCGCGGTATCGATCGCATCAATTCGCTCCTCATTTCAAATCGTACCGCAGCATGAGCCCGCCCTCGGCCTTGCGGAATGTGTACAGATCGATGTTGGACTTGTTGTAGACGAAGCTTGCGTACGGTTGCAGCGAAAGCGCGCTCGTCAGCCGGTAGCTCGCGCGGACGAATGCCTCGAACAGATCGTCCCGCCCCGTGGCGACGAGCGTCGCGCGCGCGAAGGCATCGTCGTCGATGCGGCGCGACCAGCCGAGCGCGGCTTGCCAGCTCAAGCGTGGGCCGGGATCGGTCTGTGCGACGATGCGCGCGCCGTAGGCATGGCGCGAAGCGGTCGTGTCGGTGAAGGGATTCAGCGGTCCGCGCGCCTCGTCCTGGGCGAAGAACACGCGCACGCCGACGGTGGAGTCGGCCAACCACCGCACGCGCCGGTCGACCGCGAATGACAGGGCCGTCTGCCGCGTGTCCTGCCCCGGGTTGGAGCGATAGCGGTAAGCCGTGAATTGCACGCCCAGGGCGATCTGTGTCACTGCATCGAGCTCGCGGCGGACTTCGAGGTTCACGCCCGCCGCGTCGCGATCGTTGGTGATGCGCTCGGCGCCCAGGGTGTCGACGACGGCGCCGTCCTGGCGGAACGATTGCAGCAGGGCGCTCGCGGTGTAGTCGATTCCACCGGCGCGCATCCGATAGCCGCCGATGAAGTCGCCGAGCAGGTAGTCGTAGCCGTCGAATTCGTGGTATCCGCGCCAGCGCAGCCCCGCGGACGCGAAGAGCGCGCGCTCATCGGCGAGGCGGTAGTAGAAGTCGACGCCGCCGTTCGCGGCGAGGAAATCGTCGGCGCGCCGGATGGAGTTCCCGGTGGGCACGATCCCCGGCAGCCCGAACGAGCTCAGGATCGCGCCGGGAAAATCGCGCGTGCTGCTCGAGATGTTGGTGTCGCGCCCGCCGCCGACCTCGACGTAGCCCGACAGCGCATAACGCCGCCGTTGCTTGATGCGCGCGATCTCGGCGAGATAATCGTCGAGAAGCTTGCGCCCCTCGGCATTCGGCGCGCGCGCGAGGAGCCGCTCGAATTCCTGCGCGGCGAGGTCGAGCGCGCCCATGCGCAAGTACGTTCGCGCGAGCTCGAGGCGCCCGCTGTCGAAGAGCGGATCGCGCACGAGCACGCGCTCGAATGCGATGACGGCGCGATCGAGCCGGGTCGTCTCGAGCGCGGCCACGCCCAGCCAGTAGTCGAACTCGAGGTTGCCGCCGAGCCGCTCCTCGTGCGGCGCGAGCAGTGCGAAGGCGCGCTCGGGATCCTTCGCCTCGACGAGCGCCTTCGCTTGCGCGGCGAGTTCGCGCGCATCCTGCGCGGCGCACGCCAGCGCGGCGGACGCGGCCAGCGCCATGAAGAGGATCCGCAAGCCGAGGAAACGCATTCGTGGCTCCGTTGTTCGTGTTTTTTGGTGGGTGGAATAGCTGCGCTCGTTCGGTGTAGAGTTTGCTCCGAGTCGCCGCGTCGCGTCCATCCCAATGAGGGAGCTGGTTCCAAATGCGCGTCAGTGCAACGGTAATATTCACGTTGACGATCGGTCTCGTTTCGGGAGCGAGCGCGGCCGCGCCCACCTATGGCGGATGCGCGGTGTTCCCGGCCGACAACTACTGGAACTCGCGCGTCGACTCGCTGCCCGTGCATCCCAGCTCGGCGGCCTGGGTGAACGCGATCGGGGCGTCCACGTCCTTGCATCCCGACCTGAGCAACAACCTCGCCGACGGCTACGGTTTCACGCCGCGTGTCGTGCCCGGGAGCCAGCCGCTCGTCCCCATCACGGTCTCCGATCCGGGCCATAGCGACGCGGGCCCGTTTCCGATCCCGCCCGAGCTCGCCTCGGGGAGCGGCGATCGTGAAGTCTCGGTGACGAATTCGGGCAATTGCTTCCTCTACGAGTTTTACGGCGCTCCGGTGAATGGCGGAGCGAGCTGGACCGCCGGCGTGGCGGCGAAATGGGATCTTCGCTCGAACGCGCTGCGGCCGAACGGCTGGGAATCGGGTGATCACGCGGGGTTCCCGTATCTCGTGGGCCTCATGCGCTACGAAGAAGTCGCTGCGGGCGAGATCGCGCACGCCATTCGCACCACCTCGCAGACCTTCTCCAGCACATACCTGTGGCCCGCGCGCCACGGGGCGGGGACCAGCACCGATCCGAACCTCCCGCCGATGGGCGGGCGATTCCGACTGAAGGCGTCGTTCGACCTCTCGGGCTTCGATGCGCGCACGCAGGTGGTGCTGCGCGCCTTCAAGAAATACGGTCTCGTGCTCGCGAGCCCGGGCGGCAACTGGTTCCTCCAGGGCGTTTCCGATACGGGATGGCCCGACGCGGTCATCGACCAGCTGCGGTCGATCGCGGGCTCCAATTTCGAGGCGGTCGATACGGCGCCGCTGCAGATCAATGTCGACAGCGGGCAGGCGGTGCAGCTCGCCCCGCCGGGCGGCGGCGGAGGCGCCGCGAGCCCCGCGATCGCGCAGGTCTACGATGCGGGCGTCGTGCTCGCGACGGCCGTGCAGGGCGACGGCAAGGTCGTCATCGGCGGCGGGTTCAATTATGTGAACGGCGTCGTCCGCAACAACATCGCCCGGCTCAACGCCGACGGGTCGCTCGATACGTCGTGGAACCCGGACGCGAGCAGCTTCGTGAGCGCCCTCGCCATCGATGCGGGGGGGAACATCTACGTGGGCGGAAATTTCGGAACGATCGGCGGCGCTCCCCGCGGCTACATCGCGAAGCTCTCGGGCGCGAACGGCGCGGTCGACCCGGCGTGGAATCCGGGCGCGAACAACATCGTCTTCGCGCTCGTGCCCGACGGCAGCGGCAACCTCCTGGTCGGCGGAGACTTCAACAGCATCGGCGGCCAGGCGCGCAACCGTCTCGCGCGCGTTTCCACGGGCACGGGCGCGGTCGATGCGTGGAACCCGGGCGCGGACGGGATCGTCTTCGCACTGGCGCTGGACGCGGGCGGGAACGTCTTCGCGGGAGGACGGTTCCTCACCATTGGCGGCGCCCAGCGCAACTATCTCGCGAAGCTCTCGGCCGGGACCGGCGCTGCCGATGCAGCATGGAACCCCGCCATCGACACCGCGGGGAACAACGGCGTGCACGCGATGGTGCTCAACGGAGCGACGCTCTACGCCGGGGGCGAATTCTTCAGCATCGCGGGCCAATCCCGCGGCTATCTCGCACGCTTCCCCACGGGAGGCACCGGAGCGTTCGACGCGACGTGGAATGCGAACGTCGGCAGCACCCTCTACGCGCTCGCCTTCGACGGAGCGAACCTGTACGCGGGTGGGGGCTTCAATTCGGCCGGCGGACAGCCGCGTAACGGCGTGGCGCGGATCCCGGTGACCGGCGCCTCCGCCGACGGATGGAATCCGGACGCCGACGCGCCGGTGAGGGCGATCGCGCTGGCTAGCGGCAACGTCTACGTGGGCGGACATTTCACCAAGATCGGCGGCCAGACGCGCGGCGGCTTCGGCGCGATCTCGGCCACGACCGGCTCGGCCTTCCCCGGATGGCCCACCGTGTTCAACCCGGGCGAGCTCTTCGCGATCCTGCGCGATGCGTCGGGACGGACCGTGATTGGCGGGCGCTTCGTCGCGATGGGCGACGCGACGACGCTGCGCTCGAACATCGCGCGTCTCAATGCGGATGGATCGCTCGACGCCTCATGGAACCCGGCCGCGAATGGTCACGTCGCCGCGCTGGCGCAGGATGCCAGCGGCAACGTCTATGCCGGCGGCTACTTTTCCTTCATCGGCGGACAGACGCGCGGCTATCTCGCGCGGCTCTCGCCGACGGGCGTCGGCACAGCCGATGCGTGGAACCCGGGGGCCGACTACATCGTGTGGACCCTCGCCACGGATGCGGGCGGCAATGTCTATGCCGGCGGATATTTCACGCAGATGGGCGGCCTGGCGCGCGGAAGGATCGCGAAGATCTCTCCCGCCGGTGCGGTGGACGCCGCGTGGAGCCCGAGCGCCAACGGTCCCGTGCTCGCGATCGTTCCGGACGCAACCGGCAACCTCTTCGCCGGCGGCGAATTCACCGCGATCGGCGGCCTTGCGCGCAACCGCATCGCGAAGCTCTCCGCGTCCGGCAGCGGAGCGAGCGACCCCTCGTGGAATCCGGACGCGAACGAGACCGTGAACGCGCTCGCGCTCGACGGCGGCACGAACCTCTTCGCCGGCGGCGCGTTCACGTCCATCGGCGGGCTCGCGCGAAGATTCCTCGCCAAGCTCTCGACCATATCCGGCAGCGGCGATGCGACCTGGAATCCCGCTCCTGATTTCACCGTGCATTCGCTCGTGCTCGATGGCGGCGGCAACCTCTTCCTGGGCGGCGACTTCAACACCGTCGGCGCCCTGCCGCGCACCAACATCGCGAAGGTGAGCTCCAATGGCGCGGGCGCGGTGGATGCGAGCTGGAATCCCGCCGCGGATGGCACCGTACGAGCGCTCGCGGTGGATGCCAGCGGGAACGTCTACGCCGGCGGTGCGTTTGCGCGCATCGCGGGCGAGACGCGCTTGGGCTACGCAGTGATCACACCCGCGGGGGCAACGGGCGGTGGTGGCGGAGGCGGCGGTGGCGGCGGTGGTGGTGGAGGTGGCGGTGGTGGTGGCGGAGGCGGTGGTGGTGGCGGAGGCGGTGGTGGAGGAGGCACGAATCCTTTCCCCGGCGGCGGCGCGATGCCGTCGGGATGGGTGCAGGCCGCAGGCTCGAATGCCGCGTGGATTGTCGCGAACGATGCGGCCTACGAGGGCACGCTCAGCTTGAAATCCGGCGCCATCGGCGCGGGCCAGCGCTCCGATCTTTCCGTCACGCGCAACTTCGCCGCCGGCGACGTCGCTTTCGCACGCAAGGTTTCCAGCCAGGCGGGTGCGGGGCTGCTGCAGTTCTTCATCGACGGCGTCGTGCAGGGCACGTGGTCGGGCGAGCAGGATTGGGCGCTCGTCACGTTCGCGATTCCGGCGGGCACGCACACATTGCTCTGGCGCTATTCGAAGAATGGATCGGGCTCCTCGGGCAGCGACGCCGCATGGATCGACGGCGTGACGCTTCCGGCGCTGGCGGCCTGCATCGAGCGGCGCTGCGCGCCAAAATAGCCGAAGGGAATTCGCGAGGGGAGGGCCCATGAAAAGCACGCTCGCGGCCGTCGCGGCCGCATTGCTCGTTTCGTTCGCACTCGGATCGTCCGCGGCGCACTTCCGCTGGTCTTCGCAGGGCGACCTCACGACCCTGGATCCGCACGCGAACAACGAGAGCTTCCTCAACAGCCAGATGAACATGGTGTACGACACGCTCACACGCCGCGGTAAGGACTACACGATGAAGCCGTGGCTCGCGACGTCGTGGGAGAACGTGTCGCCGACGAAGTGGATCGTGAAAATCCGCCGCGACGCGAAGTTCTCCGACGGCACGCCCGTCACGATCGAGGACATCATCTTCTCGCACGAGCGGGCGCGGACCTCCGACAGCACGTTCAAGCTCTATTCGAACCAGATGGGGGCGATGCGCAAGATCGACGACTCGACCCTCGAGTTCACCACGCCGGTTCCCAACCCGGTGATGCACGAATCGCTCTCCAACATCTACATCATGAGCAAGGCGTGGTGCGAGAAGAACAACTCGGCGAGGCCCCAGGACTTCCGCGCGAAGGAGGACACATTCGCCTCGCGCAACGTCATGGGCAGCGGACCCTACGTCCTCGTAACGTACGAGTCCGGCGTGAAGACGGTCTTCAAGAAGAACCCGAGCTGGTGGGGGTTGAAGGAGGGACTCCTCGAGGGGAACGCCGACACGATCGAATACCGTCCCATCGCGAACCAGGCGACGCGCATGGCGGCGCTGCGCTCCGGCGAGCTCGACTTCGTCCTCGATCCGCCGGTGCAGGACATCCTCAAGCTGCGCGAGGACAAGGCATTCAAGGTGTGGGAGGGCGGCGAGATCCGCGTCATCTTCTTCGCCTTCGACACGCATCGTGCCGAGCTCCTCTACAGCGACGTCAAGGGCAAGAACCCGCTCAAGGACGTGCGCGTGAGGAAGGCCCTTTACCAGGCGATCGACGTGAACGCGATCCGCACGACCGTGATGCGCGGACTCTCGGAGCCCACGGCGATCACGCTTCCGAGCACAAGAGGCAACAGCGTGCCCGCGAGTTACGAGAAGCGCCTGCCCTACGATCCGGCCGCGGCGAAGAAGCTCCTCGCGCAGGCGGGTTACCCCACCGGCTTCGGCTTCACGCTCAACTGTCCGAACGACAGGTACATCAACGACGAGAAGATCTGCGTCGCGGTCGCCGCCATGTGGGCGAAGATCGGCGTGAACGCGAAGCTCGAGACGATGCCGCGCGCGCAGTACTTCCAGAAGATGGGCAAGCTCGACACCAGCGCGTACATGCTCGGCTGGGGTGGCGGGTCTCCGGACGCGATCTGGATCCTCAAGCCCGTGCTCCACAGCCGCAACGCGCAGGGCGCGGGCGACGGCAACTATGGCGACACCAAGGACGCGCGTCTCGACGAGCTCATCGATGCGATCGAGGGCGACATGGACACGGCGAAGCGCAACGCCATGATCTATGAGGCCGTGAAGATCATCCAGGACGAGGTGCTCACGATTCCTCTGCACCGCCAGGTGATTCCGTGGGTGTCGCGCACCGGCGTCACGGTGTCGCACCAACCCAGCAATTTCATGAACTACCTCTGGGTCACAGTGAAGTAACGATCGCGGCGACGATCGCTTCGGGCGGCTGCTCGATGGAGACGACCATGGGCCGCTCGTCGGCGCCCGGAACCTCGAGCGCGGCGAACTGGCTTTCCGCGAGCGACACCGGCATGAAGTGACCGGTGCGCGAAGCAAAGCGGCGCGCGATCGTTTCGCGATCGGCATCCAGGTAGACCAGGCGGACGTCGGACCGCGCTCCGATGAGGATGTCGCGGTAGGCGCGCTTCAACGCCGAGCAAGTTACGACCGCGTTGATTTCGCGTGCACGGACCTCGTCGATATGCGCCGCGATCGCTCGTAGCCACGGCCAGCGGTCCTCGTCGTCGAGCGGCACGCCGCGGCTCATTTTCTCGATGTTCGCCGGCGGATGGAACGAGTCGCCGTCGATGTAGGCCCAGCCGAGGCGCTCGGCGAGGAGCGCCGCGATCGTGCTCTTGCCCGAGCCCGCGACCCCCATGACGACGATCACCAATTACTTCTTCGCCTCCGCGTGGCCACCGAAGGCTTCGCGCAGCGCCGAGAGGAGCTTCTCGGCGTAGGTATGGTCCTGCTGCGAGCGGAAGCGCACGTTGAGCGCCGCAGCGAGCACGTCCGCGGGGACGCGCTCCTCGATCGCGGCCATCAACGCCCAGCGGCCCTCGCCGGAATCGGCGACGACGCCCGCGTACTTCCCGAGCTCCGGGTCCTTCGACAGCACTTGCGCGGCGAGATCGAGGAGCCACGAGCCTACGACGCTGCCGTGGCGCCACGTCTCGGCGATGGCCGCGACGTCGAGATCGAGCCGCTGCGCCTCCGGCAGCTCCTCGGATGCCGCATTGCGCAGGATGTCGAAGCCCTCTGCGTAGGCCTGCATCAGGCCGTACTCGATGCCGTTGTGGATCATCTTCACGAAGTGGCCCGCGCCCGTCGGTCCGGCGTGGATGAAGCCGAGCTCCTGCGCGAGCGCGGTGAAGATCGGCGCAAGCCGCTGCACGACCTCCTTCTCGCCTCCCGCCATCAGGCAATAGCCGCGTTCGAGGCCCCACACGCCGCCGCTCGTGCCGACGTCCACGTAATGGATGCCATGGCGGCGCAACGTGACGGCGCGCCGCAGATCGTCCTTCCAGAAGGTGTTGCCGCCGTCGATGATCACGTCGTCCGTCCCGAGCTGGCTCGCGACGTCGCCCAGCGCCTTCTCCGTGGCTTCTCCCGCCGGCAGCATCAGCCACACCACGCGCGGCTTCTCGAGGCCGCGTACCAGCGCCGTAATGGTCTCGGCCGGCGTCGCTCCTTCCTTCGCAAGCGCCGCGACGGCCTGCGGATCGCGATCGTGGACCACAGCCTGGTGCCCGTGCTTCATCAGGCGGCGGACGATGTTGGCGCCCATCCGGCCCAATCCGACGACGCCGATACGCATCAGCGCGCGAGCTTCACGGTGATGTCCGACACTTCCGCGACCACGGCACGCGTCACCTCGGCGGTCGTCGCCTTCCCTCCGAGATCCGGCGTGTGAAGCCCGCTCGCGGTGACTTTCTCGATGGCCTTCATGAGGCGCGCTGCCGGGGCTTCCTCACCCAGGTGCTCGAGCATCATCGCGGCAGTCCAGAACGTGGCGATGGGATTGGCCACGCCCTTGCCGGTGATGTCGAAGGCCGAGCCATGGATCGGTTCGAACATCGAGGGGAATTCCCGCTCCGGATTGAGGTTCGCGGTCGGTGCGATCCCGAGGCTTCCCGATAGCGCCGCGGCGAGGTCCGAAAGGATGTCCGCGTGCAGGTTCGTCGCGACCATCACGTCGAGCGTGGCGGGCTTCAGCACCATCCGCGTCGTTACGGCATCGACGAGCTCGCGGTCCGTCTTCACGCCGGGATAATCCTTGGCGACCTCGAAGAAGATCTCGTCCCACATCACCATGCCGAAACGCTGCGCGTTGGACTTCGTGACGAGAGTCAGGTGCTTGCGCGGGCGTTTCTTCGCGAGCTCGAAGGCGAAGCGGTGGATGCGTTCGACGCCCGTCCGGGTGAAGACCGCGGTCTCGGTCGCGGTCTCGATCGGCAGCCCGCGATGCGCGCGCCCGCCCATGCCGCAGTACTCGCCCTCGGTGTTCTCGCGAACCACGACCCAGTCGATGTCCTTGCCGTTGGCGAGCGGGCTCTTCACGCCGGGAAGCACGCGCGCGGGCCGCACGTTGGCGTACTGGTCGAAGCCCTGGCAGATCGGAATGCGCAGTCCCCAGAGCGAGACATGGTCGGGCACCTTCTGGCTGCCGACCGCGCCGAAGAAGATGGCATCGAATCCCTTGAGCTTTTCGAGGCCGCCTTCGGGGATGTAATCGCCGTGCTTCAGGTAATAGTCCGAGCTCCACGGGAGGCGCTCGAACTGGAATGCGAAGGTGCCGGTGGCCTTGGCCAGCGCCGTGAGCACTTCCACCCCGGCTTCGATCACTTCGGGCCCGATGCCGTCACCGCCGATCGCCGCGATCCTGTAGGTTTTCATGGAATTGCCTCCGATGTCCGTGCGCGGTTGCGGCGCAGCACTTTTCCCGGCCGTTCGCCTGTGGGTTTTCCGTCGCGCCATACGGGCTTGCCGTTGACGAGGACGGCTTCGATGCCGCGCGCGGGCTGGATCGATTTCTCGAACGTCGCCGCTTCGCCGACGGACGCGGCGTCGAAGAGCGTGATGTCCGCCGCGAAGCCTTCCTTCAGGATACCGCGGTCCGCGAGGCCGAAGGTCTTCGCCGTGAGGCCGGTCATCTTGTGGACGGCAATCTCCAGGGAAAAGAGGCCCAGGTCGCGGGCATAGTGGCCGAGCACTCGCGGGAAGGTGCCCCACAGCCGCGGATGCGGCGCGGCGTCGTGCGGCAGTCCATCGGAGCCGATCATCGTCTGCTCGAAGCCGAGGATGCGCTGCACGTCTTTCTCGTCCATCGAGAAGTAGATCGCGCCGGCGGGCACGAGCCGGCTCACCGCTTCCTCGACCGGCACACCCATCCGCGAGGCGACGCTGGTCAACTCCATGCCGGAGAACTCGGGATGCGGCTGCGACCAGGTGACTAGCGTCCTGGTGGAAGTCAGCGTGCGGCCGAAGGACAGGATCGTCGACGAGGCGCAGTACGGATAGCAGTCGAGGCCGATCCTTTGCGAGCGCATCGCCTTCTCGATGATCGGCAGCGTCTCGGCGGAGCGTCCATGGTTGGGCGTGCCGACGACCTTGTGGTGCGACACCACCACCGGAACGCCAAGCTCACGGCCGATGCGAAAGGTCTCTTCGAGCGAGTCGACGACGCGGTCGCCTTCGTCGCGCATGTGCGTGCAGTAGATGCCCTTCCTCGCGGTGAGCGGCCGGCAGACCTCGATCACTTCCTCGGTCGGTGCGGCGCGCGCCGGCTCGTAGTAGAGGCCGGTCGAAACGCCGATCGCCCCGGCCGCGAGCGACTCGTCCACGAGCTTTCGCATCTGTGCGATTTCCGATGGCGATGCGGGCTTGTCCAGGTCCGCCATCGTCTGCACGCGCAGCATGCTGTGGCCGACCAGGAGCGCGCAGTTCGTCGCCGCCGGCTTGTCGTTCAGGGCTTCGACGTAGTCCGCAAATGTCTTGAAGCGAAACCAGTCGCCCTCGACGTCGAGGAGGTCGATGGGCGGGGTCACCGGCACCGCCATACGCCGCGGGGTGGGCGCTAGGGAGACGCCGCAATTGCCCGCGACGACCGTGGTCACGCCCTGGCTCACCTTGGGCGCCATCTCCGGCGCCGAGAGCATAAGACGATCGTCGTGCGTGTGCGCGTCGATGAAGCCGGGCGCGGCGATGAGCCCCGTGGCGTCGATCTCGGCGTCAGCGCCGTCCTTTTCCAGGTGTCCCACCCGCTCGATCCGGCCGTCGCGGATGCCGATGTCCGCGGGGAACCGCGGGGCGCGCGTCCCGTCGATGAGGGTGGCATTGCGGATGATCAGGTCGTATCGCATCTCTACTTGAAGAACTCGAGCAATTCCTTGCAAGTCTCGTCGGGCACCTGCTCCGCCGGATAGTGGCCGCACGGCAACATTTTGCCGCGAACGTCGGCCGCGCGTTCCTTCCACGCCTCGATCGGCTTGAAGCTGCGGTTCACGTGGCTGCGCTCGCCCCACAGCACGAGCATCGGCATCTCGATCTTTCGCGTGAGGTCCGCCTCGTCGTGCACGAGGTCGATGCCGACGGCGGCGCGATAGTCCTCGCACACCGCGTGGATGTTCTCCGGCGTGCAGCAGCGGATGTATTCGGCGAGCGCTTCCGGCGTGAAGCCCCCGAGCCCGACACCCTTCTTGTCGAGCTTCTTGCGGATGTAGCGTTCCAGCCCGTAGGCGACGAGCATCTTCTCCGGATAGTCGTAGGGCTGCGCCATGAAGAACCAGTGGTAGGCGTCGACGGCCCAGGTCTTCGTGATGTGGCTGAGCGCGTGATGCGTCGGAACGATATCGAGGAAGGCGACCCGTTGCACCTTGCCGGGATGGTCGATCGCCATGCGGTGCGCGGCACGGCCGCCGCGATCGTGCCCGGCGACGAAGAACGAGTCGAAGCCGAGCTTCTTCATCACCTCGACCTGGTCGTTCGCCATCGCGCGGAACGAATAGCCCGAGTGATCGGGGCCGCCGTCGGGCTTCGAGCTGTCGCCATAGCCGCGCAGGTCGGTGGCGACGACTGTGTAGTGTTGAGCTAACTGGTGCGCGATCTTGTGCCACATCACGTGCGTCAGCGGATTGCCGTGCAGCAGCAGGAGCGGCGGACCGGAGCCTCCATGGCGCAGGTTGATCCGCGCGCCGGCGCCGTCGATTTGGGTTTGAGTGAAGCCCTCGAACACGACTAGATGCGAAGCAGCTTGGTCAGTTCGTTCACGTCCTTCAGCGCCTCGATGTTCCAGATGATATCGAGCACCGTCTTGATGCGATCCTTGGGAAGCTTGCCCCACTCGGCGCACTGGCGGAATTTCTCCGCGAGCTCGTCATCCGACATCGGGTTCGCGGGGCTGCCCTTGCCGAAGTCCGCCTGTCCGTTGATCAGTTTGCCGTCGTCGAGCTCGATCTCGATGATCGTCGTCATCTTGTCGAAGCCCGCCGCCTCGGCCTCGGGATGAACGGCGAACTCGACCTTCTGGATCATGGCCTGCACGTCGGGCCGGTTGACGACCTCGTCGGTGAATTGCTCGAGCCCGCCCTTGCGCTCGAGCAGCAGGATGGCCATGCAGAACTCCATGCTGAACTTCGCCTGCAGCTCGTTCTTCGGGCGATGGTGGATGAGGGCGTTGGGCATGTTGTGGTTGGTGCCGACCGCGACGCGCTTCACTCGCTCGGGCCTGATGTCGTTCTTCACGATGAGCTCCATCATCACCGCCATCCCCGGATGCGTGAGCGAGCCGGACGGATGCGGCTTGATCGAAACGCCCGGGAAATGGAAGGTCCACGGGTCGCCGAGCTTGCCGTCGATCATCTCCGGACTGTAGCCGCCGCCCGCCGCGCGGAAGAATCCCCGGTCGGCTTCGAGGCCGTTGGGCGATGCGGTGAAGCCGAGTGCGGCGATCTCGGCCGCGATGACGCCGTTCTCCGCGGCGCGTCCCGCATGGAAAGGCTTCGTCATCGTGCCGAAGTTCTCGCGCAGCCCCCCGGCCTGCGTCGCGCCGATGCTCAGCGCGCGGCGCGTCGCTTCCCGGTCGAGGCCGAGGAGCTTCGCCGCCCCCGCCGCCGCGCCGATCGAGCCGCACGTCGCCGTGCTGTGAAAGCCGTGTTGGTAGTGGCGGGGCAGGATCGCTTCGGCGACCTTGCACTCGACCTCGACGCCGACTTGATACGCGAGCATCAGCGCAGAGCCGCTGGCACGGGCCCGCTCGGCCAACGCAAGCACCGGCGGGAGCGCGGGGGCGGTCGGGTGCGTGAGCAGGCCGTAGACGCGATCCTTGGCGACAGCGAGCTGCGTGTCGTCGTAGTCGTCCGCGTGAATCGCGAGGCCGTTCGCGAAAGCGGCGAAGCGCGCGGGCAGCCGGACGTTGCTGCCGATCACCGTGCTGCCTTCCTGCGACGCGATGCCGAGGGCCGAGAGGTAGCGTTGCGCGATGTGCCCGCACTCGGAGGCCGCGCCCGCGAGCGCGAGGCCGATGCCGTCGAGCACCGAGCGCTTGCCGAGGTGGGCCACGTCCTTCGGAATATCGCCCGCTTTCGTGGCGACAACGAAGCCGGCGACGTAGTCGGTGAGGGACGAAGTCTTGGTTTTCGTAGGTGCTTCGGTTGCCATGCAGTATTTTCCCTTTTTTCTAATGATTTGATGCGAGGCGCGCGCCGAGGCGCACTGCGCTTTCGAGCGCGCCGGTAGTCGCCTTGCCCTGCCCGACGATGTCGAAGGCGGTACCGTGCGCGGGCGTGGTGAAGACGGTGGCGAGGCCCCCGGTCACGGTGACGCCGCGGTTGAAGCCCTTCATCTTGGTCGCGATCTGTCCCTGGTCGTGGTACATCGAGAGCACGCCGTCGTACTCGCCGCCGAAGGCCTTCAGAAACACGGTATCCGAGGGAAACGGTCCCTTGCAGAGGATTCCGCGCTTCGCCGCGTGCTCGACCGCCGGGCGGATGATCTCGATCTCCTCCCAGCCGAAGAGGCCGTTCTCGCCCGCGTGGGGATTCAACGCGGCGACCGCGATCCGCGGTGCGGCGAAGCCCGCGCCGCGCATCGTGCGTGCTGTCGGCGAGGGTGAGCGCCTCGTCGATGCGCTTGCCGTTGATCTGGTCGATGGCGGTCCGCAGCGACACGTGCGACGTGACGCGGGACATCCACAGGTTGTCGAGCACGTTCATCTCGCCGAAGAAGCCCTCGTGGCGGGTAAGGTGCGCGAACATCTGGTGCTCGTCGTTGAATTTCCAGCCGCCCGCGTGGAGCGCCGCCTTGTTGAGCGGCGCGAACGTGATGCCGTCGAGGCGCCCGGCGAGCGCGAGCTCGACCATGTACGCGAGGGTCTCGCCGGCGATGCGTCCCGAATCCGCGGAGATCGCGCCGCGCGGTATCGAATCGGGATCGAGGTTGGCGAGGTCGATCAGCGGCACCTGCTCGTGGGACCAGTCTATTTGCTCGGGTTCGGAGTAGGCGCGCAGGGCGAGCTTCACGCCGGCATCCTTCGCGCCGCGCTCGAGCACGCGCGCATCGCCGATCACGACCAGGCGCGCAACATCCGCGAGCCGGCGGTCGGCCAGCACGCGCGCGCACTGCTCCGGGCCGATGCCGGTGAAGTCGCCGAGCATGAGTCCGATGAGGGGCGTCAAATCGCTCTCCTGTCCGTGAAGTAATTGATGATCGCGACCATCACGAAGGTGATCACGAGCATGGTGATGGATAGGACCGCGATCGGCCCCCAGTCGTTGCTCTCGCGCAGGTCGAACATCGTCACCGAGATCGTCTTGGTCTTGGCGGTGAAGAGAAGGATAGTCGCGGAGAGCTCGCGGATCGAGCCGATGAAGATGAAGAGCCACGTGGCGATGACGCCGTTGCGGATGAGCGGCGCCGTGATGTCGACGAGCGCCCTCAGGCGCGTGGCCCCGAAGATGCGGCTCGCGTCCTCGAGCTCCGGATGCACGGATTTCAGCGACGCCGCGACCTGCTGGTAGCCGACCGGGAGCTCCTTGGTGAGATACGCGAGGAAGATGATCGAGAGCGTGCCGTAGAGCACGAGCGGCGGCGAGGTGTACGCGAGGAAGAGCCCGACCGCGAGCACGATCCCGGGAATCGCCACGGGTGCCGTCGCGAGGAACGCGAGATAGCGGTGGCCCCAAACGAGCTTGCGGATGCTGAGGTAGCCGATCGTCGTCGCGAGGATCGTGCCGACGGTGGCCGCGGTGGTGCCGAGGACGAACGTGTTCATCAGCGCGAGCTTCGTCTGGCTGAACTCGAAGAAGACGAAGCGCCAGTGCTCGATCGAAAGATTGCCGGCGAGAGGCGCCGACCAGTTCTTCACGAAGGCTGTGCGAAGGAGGACGCCGTACGGCAGCACGATCGAGCAGCCGAGCACGATCGCGAAGAGCGCGAGCGCGGGCACCTTCCACGCCTTCAGCTTGATCAGCCGCTGTCCAGTGCTCTTGCCGCCGATCACCGAGTAGCCGCGCCGCCCCATGATCGCCGCCTGCGCACGCAGGAGCAGCACCGTGACGATGAGCAGCGGCAACGAAGCCGCCGCGGCGAGCCCGAGCTGCGGCGGAAACTGGAAGAGGCTCCAGATCTTCGTCGTCATCGTGTCGATCCCCGCGGGCAAGGCGAGGATCGCCGGCGCACCGAACAGCGTCATCGACTGGAGGAACGCCACGAGGAAGCCGGCGAGGAGCGCGGGCGCCACCAGCGGCAGCGTGATGTGGGCGGCGGTGCGGGCGAGCGGCGCGCCGAGGATCGACGAGGCCTCCTCGAGCTCGCTCGGAATGAGGTCGAGGCTGTTGGCGACGAACGTGAAGACGTAGGGGAAGGTGTAGAGCGCCATCACGAACACCATGCCCCACGCGGAGAAGATGTTGATGAGCGGCGTCGCCTCGAAAGCCTTGAGCCCGAAGAGCGTGTAGTACCACTGGTTCACGAGCCCCGCGTTGGGGCCGCCGAGCAGCACCCAGGCGAACGCGCCGAGGAAGGGCGGTGTCACGAACGACGCGAGGATCAGCACGCGCAGGAGCCGCTTGAAGGGCAGGTCGGTGCGCGCGACGAGCCACGCCATCGGCGCCGCCGCCACCACGCAGAGGATGCCGACCGCAGCCGAAGTCCACAGGGTCGTCGCGAGCGGCTTGATGAAGGTCGGATCGTTGACGAAGTGCTGGTAATGCGAGAGCGTGAAATCCTTCGCGTCGTTGCGAAGGCTCGTGAGCGTGAGCCAGAACATCGGCAGCAGCACGAGCCCCGCCAGCAACACGACCATCGCGATGGAGAACGGGGCGGTGATGTCGACGCCGCCTCTGGCTTTTCGCATCACTCAGTTCCCGAAGAGCGTCGTGTACTTCTTCTTGATCTCGTTCACCTGGGGCAGCATCCCCTGCGGGTCGTCGGGAAGCAGCTTGATCTTCGCGAGCGGCGTGCGCTCCGGCGGCTCCTTCACGTCCGGGTGCAGTGAACGGTTGCCGCCTTCGTTCACGATGAGCTGCTGCACCTGCGGCGTGTAAAGAAAGTTCTGGAATACGCGCGCGGCGTTCGGGTGGGGCGCGTCCTTGAAGATTGCGGTGGGCGAGGTCACGAACGGGGTGCCCTCCTTGGCGTAGATGATCTTCACCGGGCTCTTGGCCTGCATCTCGATGAACATGTTGTATTCGTTGCCGTCGACCATCACCGCGCGCTCGCCGCTCGCGATGCTCTTGGGTGTCGCCGTGGTCGACTGCAGCTGCTGCACGCCTTGCTTGGAGAGCTTTTCGAGGTAATCCCAGCCGAGCGCCTTGGACAGGGCGTACGTGCCGGTCAGCGCCGTGCCGCTGTATCCGGGATGGGCTTTCGCGAGCTTTCCCTTCCACTTGGGATCGAGCAGGTCCGCGTAGCCCGTGGGCGCGTCCTTCTCCTGGATCAGGTTCGTGTTGTAGCCCATGACCGAAAGCGACGCGCGCCATGCGAAATAGGTGCCGTCGGGATCCCGGCCCTGGGGCGGGTATTTGAGCGCGTCGGGCGGGGTGTGCTTTACGAGCCAGCCTTGCTGCTTCCAGAAGAGGAAGTGCGAGGCATCGGACGAATTGACGACGTCGACGTTCTTGATGCTCGACTGGTATTCCTGGTTGATGCGCTGGAAGACGCGCTCCGATCCCGAGCGCTCGACATCGACGTCGATCTTCGGGTACTTCGCCACGAACGCCTTCTTCACCGATTCGGCGACTTTCACGTCGACCGCGGAGTACCACACCACCTTGCCTTCCTTCTCGGCGGCCGCAACCATCGCGGGCGTGGTCTCCTGTGCGATCGCCGGCATTGCGATCGCGCCCGCCGCAAGGGCGGCGAATAGTGCCTTCGACTTCATCTCACTCCTCCTTGTTGAACCGGGGACAGACCACTTGTTCCGTTCCGCGGGACAAGTGGTCTGTCCCCGATCATGTGGCCAGGGCGCGGCAGCGCTCGGGCCGGAATTTGACGATCACCTTAGAGCCCGCGGGCATGTTCATCGATGCCGGCGCGGCGATAAGAAGATCCTGGCCTGCGGTCCCTGGGGCGGAATCAGAAATCCGCACGATGTAATCGCGATGGCTGCCGAGGTACGCCTGCCCGCGAACCACCCCGGGAAGGACGTTCCCCGCGGCTGCGACCTCGCCCGGAATCAATTCGATGTCGTGAGTCTTCACGCAGAAGCTCATGTCGCGCCCGGGACCCGCGAACTCGCCCTGGCCGATGTCGAGCGTGCGCCCGGATACTTCGACGCGGTTGTCGCCGACATGCTTCGCGTCGATGACGTTGCTCGCGCCGATGAAGCGCGCGACGAATTTCGACTTCGGCCGGTCGTAGACCTCCTCGGGCGTGCCGATCTGCTCGATGCGCCCGGCGTTCATGACGACGATGCGGTCGGCCATCGTCATGGCTTCGACCTGGTCGTGGGTGACGTAGATCGACGTGGTGCGAAACTCGTCGTGCAGGCGCCGGATCTCGAAGCGCATGTCGCCGCGCAGGTTGGCGTCGAGATTCGACAGCGGCTCGTCCAGCAGCAGGATATCGGGACTCGGAGCGAGCGCGCGCGCCAGCGCGACGCGCTGCTGCTGCCCGCCGGAAAGCTCGGACGGGTAGCGCGCGGCCAGCTCGGCAAGGCGGGTCGCCTTGAGCAGCGCATCGGTGCGCGCGTTCCGTTCCACGGGCGAGACCTTCTTCATCTTGAGCCCGTAGGCGACGTTCTGGTGGACCGTCATGTGCGGCCATACCGCGTAGCTCTGGAAGATCATCCCCATGTTGCGCCGCTCGGGCGGAATCACCGCGCCCGGGGCGGACACGACCTTGCCGCCGACGCGGATCTCGCCGGCGTCGGGCTCGAGGAATCCGGCGATCATGCGCAGCGTCGTGGTCTTCCCGCAGCCCGACGGCCCGAGGAGGCACACGAACTCTCCCTTGTCGACCGACAGCGTGATGGCGTCGACCGAGACGAGATCTCCGTAGCGCTTGGTGAGGTTGAGGAGCTCGAGGTGGCTCATTTGGTATGGCGCAAGAAGTCGAAGTCCACGCCCTTGTCCGCCTGGGTCACGGAGTCGAGGAAAAGCTTGAGGTAACCGCGGGTTGCGGTGGGCTCGGTGACCGGGCGATTCGATCGCCGCTTCGCCATCTCTTCGTCGGAGACGAGGAGTGCGAGGACGCGCGCTTCGACGTCGAGGCGAATGCGGTCTCCCGTCTGCACCCAGGCGAGCGGGCCGCCGGTCGCCGCTTCGGGCGTCACGTGCAGCACGATGGTTCCGGCGGCCGTTCCGCTCATGCGCCCATCGGAGATCCGCACCATGTCCTTCACGCCCGAGCGCGCGAGCTTCTTCGGAATCGGCAGGTATCCGGCCTCGGGCATTCCCGGCGCGCCCTTGGGTCCGATGCGTTTCAGCACGAGGATGTCCTCGGCGCGCACATCGAGGTCGTCGGCGTCGATGCGCTTCGCGAGGTCCTCGGCATCCTCGAAAACCACCGCGCGCCCTTCGTGCTTCATGAGCTTCGGATCGGCCGCCGACTGCTTGATGACCGCGCCGCCGGGTGCGAGATTGCCGCGGAGCACGGCGATCGCGCCCTGCGGGTAGATCGGGTTCGAAAACGGCCGCACCACGTCCTGCGCGAAGCCCGGGCCGGAAGCCTCGATCTCGTCGCCCAACGTGCGCCCGGTCACGGTCATCGCGTCGAGGTTGAGGAGCGGCTTCAGCTCGCGAAGCAATGCCGGCAGCCCCCCCGCCCGATGCAAGTCCTCCATGTAGTGCTTGCCGGAAGGCTTGAGATCCATGAGCACCGGCGTCTCGCGGCCCATCGCATCGAGGCGTTCGAGCGAAATGTCGATCCCGAGGCGCCCTGCGATCGCGGTCAGGTGAACGACGCCGTTGGTCGAGCCGCCGATCGCGAGCAGCACGCGCAGCGCATTCTCGAAGGCCTTCGCGGTGAGGATCGCATCGGGCGTGAGGCGCTTCTTCGCGATCTCGACCGCCGTGGCGCCGGTGCGCTCGGCGACGCGGATGCGATCCGCGGTCACCGCGGGCGCCGACGCGCCGCCGGGAATCATCATTCCCAGCGCCTCGGTCACGCACGCCATGGTGCTCGCGGTTCCCATCACCGAGCAGGTGCCGACGCTCGCGACGAGCTGGTCGTTCACGCGAGAAATCTCGTCGGAGTCGATTTCCTCCGCACGGTACCGCCCCCAATAGCGGCGGCAATCGGTGCATGCGCCGACGCGCTCACCCTGGTGCGAGCCGGTGAGCATCGAGCCGGTGACGAGCGAGATGCACGGCACGCCGGCGGAGGCCGCGCCCATCAGCTGCGCGGGCACCGTCTTGTCGCAGCCGCCGATCAGCCGGTATCCATCGACATGAGGTTGCGCAGGTACATGCTCGTCGGATGCGCGAAGCTCTCGTGGATCGAGATCGTCGGGAATTCGATCGGCAGCCCGCCCGAGAGCATCACGCCGCGCTTCACCGCCTCGAGCAATTGCGGCGCGTTGCCGTGGCAAGGGTTGTAGGCGCTCGCGGTGTTCGCGATGCCCACCACCGGACGCGACAGCGCGTCGTCGGTGTACCCCGCACCCTTGATGAACGCCTTGCGCAGGAACAACGAGAAACCACGGTCGCCGTAGCTCGTCAGGCCCTTTTCGAGGCCGCGACCCTTCTTCTCGTCGGTCATGAAGCGCTTCGATTAAGATGACCTTCAATGATACAAGCTGCACGGGAGAGAAAGACATGGCTTCCATACCCGCCACGCTGATTCCGGGTGATGGAATCGGCCCCGAGGTCACGGACGCCACGCTCCAGGTCCTCGAGGCGGTCGGCGCGCCGTTCGCCTGGGAGACGCACAAGGCGGGCATGGCCGGCATCGAGGCGTGTGGCGATGCGCTGCCCCCCGAGACGATCGCCAGCATCCGCAAGACGCGCCTCGCCCTCAAGGGGCCGCTCACCACGCCGATCGGGAAGGGCTACCGCTCGTCGAACGTGCGGCTGCGCGAGGAATTCCAGCTCTATGCGAACCTGCGTCCCGCGAGGACGCTGGTCCCCGGCGGTCGCTACGAGAAGATCGATCTCGTGCTGGTGCGCGAGAACCTCGAGGGGTTGTACGTGGGCTTCGAGCATTTCATCCCCATCGGCGACGACCCGCACGCGGTCGCGGTCGCCTCGGGCGTGAATACGCGCGCCGGATGCCGGCGGGTCGCCGAGTTCGCCTTCGACTACGCGGTGAAGAACGGCCGCAAGAAAGTCACCATCGTCCACAAGGCGAATGTCCTCAAGGCGCTCACCGGCCTTTTCCTCGATACCGCCAAGGATGTGGCGCGCCAGTACGAAGGAAGGGTCCAGAGCGACGAGCGCATCATCGACGCCTGCGCGATGCAGCTCGTCCTCGATCCCTGGCAGTTCGACCTCATCGTGACCACGAATCTCTTCGGCGACATACTCTCCGACGAGATCGCGGGGCTCGTGGGCGGCCTCGGCATGGCGCCGGCGGGAAACATCGGCGCCGACGCCGCGATCTTCGAGGCGGTGCACGGCTCGGCGCCGGATATCGCCGGCAAGGGCCTCGCGAATCCGTTGGCGCTCATGCTTTCCGCGGCGATGATGCTCGACCATGTCGGCCACCAGGACAAGGCGAAACGCGTGCGCGATGCGATCGACCAGGTGCTGTGCGTGGACAATATCCGCACCGGCGACCTGAAGGGCAGGGCGAGCACGAAGGAGTTCGCCAAGGCGATTGTCAACAGGCTTCGTTAATTGGATTCCGGCCAGCGCCGGAATGACATGACCATGCGCAGCAAGCTCTTTGTCCCGGCTTCCAGGCCCGAGCTCTTCGAGAAGGCGATGAAGGGCGAGGCGGATGCGTTGTCGTTCGACCTCGAGGATTCGGTCGACGAATCGATGAAGGAAGTCGCGCGCACGCAGCTGCGCAAGTTCCTGCGCTCGCTTCCCGACAATTCGGGCAAGACCATCATCGTGCGCGTGAACGGGCTCGCCTCCGGGCATTTCGAGGCCGACATCGAAGCCATCGCCTGTTCCGCGCTCGACCTGGTGAACCTGCCCAAGCTCGAATCGGCCGGCGACGTGAAGGCATGCGCTACCGCGTTGGCGAAGGTGGAGCGCAAGGCCAAGATCGAGCCCATCGGCATCCTCGCCAACATCGAATCGCCGAAGGCGTACCGGCTCGCCGCGGAGATCGCGACCGGAAGCCCGAAGGTGCAGGGCTTGCAGGTCGGCTACGGCGACTTGATCGAGCCGCTCGATGTCGATCGCTATAACCCCGATGTCGTCCAGGCGATCCTGCTGCACGTGCGCATCGCCGCGGGCGAGGCGGGCGTCTGGGCGTACGACGGCGCGTTCGCGAACATCAAGAACACCAAGGGGTACAAGGAAGAAGCGGAGATGGCGCGGCGGCTCGGATACATCGGCAAGAGTTGCATCCATCCGTCGCAGGTGCCGCTCGCGAACGCGGTCTTCCGGCCGACCGACGAGGAAATCGCGCACTCGCTCAAAGTCGTCGAAGCCGCGCGCATCGCGGCCGAGAAGGGCGTGGGCGCATTCACGGTCGACGGCCGCATGGTGGATGCACCCTTCATCCGCCGCGCCGAGCACATTCTCGCGTTGGCGAGGAAACTCGGATTGTTGGGAATGGGAGAGAGGACCATCCAGTGATCCGTTGGAGCGCGATCGTCATCGCATTGCTGCTTCCGCTGTCCGGTACGTTCGCGCAATCGAAGTTTCCGGCGAAGCCGGTCACGATCATCGTCCCGTATCCCGCCGGCGGCTCGAACGACATCTTCGCGCGCGAGGTGGGCAAGCGGCTCTCGGAGGCATGGAAGCAACCGGTCATCGTCGACAACCGCCCGGGCGCGGGCGGATCGATCGGCGCGGCGCTCGTGTCCAAGGCGCCGCCCGACGGGTACACCATCTGCCTCCTGTCGTCGTCGTTCACGACCAACGCCGCGATCCAGACGAACCTGCCTTTCGATCCGATCGCCGGCTTCACTGCGATCGCGATGGTCGCCAAGGGGCCGATGCTGCTCACGGTTTCCAACCAGCTACCGGTGAAGAGTCTCGACGAGTTCCTCGCGCTCGCGAAATCGCAACCGGGCAAGCTCAATTACGCGACATCGGGCATGGGCGGCACCAATCACTTCGCGACCGAGCTGCTGATGCGCGCGGCCGGCATCCGGATGACCCACGTGCCTTACAAGGGCATGCCGCCGGCGGTGGCCGACGTGATCGGCGGGCACACCGATGTGCTCATCTCGAGCGCGCCTTCGGTGTACCAGCACGTGAAGGCGGGCAAGATCCGCGGCCTCGGCGTGACCAGCGCGGGACCGTCGGCGGTGGTTCCCGGCCTTCCGTCGATCCAGCAGTCGGGCGTGAAGGGCTACAGCTTCGAGCTTTGGTGGGGAATCCTCGCGCCGCCGAAGACGCCGCCGGAGATCGCTGCGATGATCAATGGCGAAGTGAACCGGATCATCGCCACGAACGAGATTCGCGAAGTGTTCCTGCGCGAGGGCGCCGAGCCCGCGCCGATGTCCATGCAGCAATTCGCCGCCACCATCGCGAACGAGATCGAGGGATGGAAGAAGGTTGCGAAGGAAGCGAACATCAAGGCGGAATGACGAGAGTCGGCTGATGCTCGCCAAACGCGACTACGCACCGAACGCGCCCGGACCTCTCGCCAGCGTTCGTATCCTCGACCTCTCGCGGCTGGTCGCGGGCAACACCCTTACGGGCGTGCTCGCCGATTTCGGCGCGGAAGTGATCAAGGTCGAGCCCGAGGCGGGCGACACGCTGCGCGCCTGGCGCACGAACGGCGTGCAGGTGAACTGGAAGCTCTATGCGCGCAACAAGAAGAGCCTCGCGCTCGAGCTGCGCAAGCCCGAAGCGGTCGCGTTGCTGTTGAAGCTCGTCGAAACGGCGGACGTTCTCGTGGAGAGCTTCCGGCCCGATACGCTCGAGAAGATGGGCCTCGCGCCGAGCCTCCTCCTCGCGCGCAACGCGAGCCTCGTGATCGTGCGGATCTCCGGTTGGGGCCAGACCGGCCCCTACCGGCGCCGCCCCGGCTTCGGCACATTGGTCGAAGGCATCTCGGGATTCGCATCGTTCAACGGCTTTCCCGATCGCGAGCCGGTGCTGCCGCCGATGTACATGGCGGATTCGTACGCCGGACTGTATGGCGCGGCCGCGGTGATGATCGCGCTGCGCGAAGTGGAGGTGAACGGCGGGCGCGGGCAAGTGGTCGATCTGCCGCTGCTCGATCCGATCTTCCAGGTGCTCGGCCCGCAAGCGGCGGGCTTTCGCCTGACGGGCGCGGTAAAGCCGCGCACCGGCAGCCGCTCGACCAATTCCGGCCCGCGCAACGTTTATCGCACGAAGGACGACCGCTACGTGTGCCTCTCGGCCTCCACGCAGAAGATGACCGAGCGGCTCTTCGTTTCGATCGGGCGCGCCGACTTGATCGAGAATCCGCGCTATCGCACCAACGCCGATCGCGTCGACAACGCCGAGGAGCTCGACGCGATCATTGGCGTGTTCGTGGGAAAAATGACCCAGGCCGAGAACGTCGCGTTCTTCGAGCGGCACGAAGTGACCATCGGGCCGATCTACGACATCTCGCAGATCCTCGATGACCCGCACTTCATCGAGCGCGAGCTGATTGCCGACTATCCGGATGCCGACATGGGCGCCTTCCCCATGCATCACGTCGTGCCGCGGCTGTCGGGCACGCCGGGGGCGATCCGCACGCCCGCGCCCTCGCTCGGCCAGCACAATCGCGAGATCCTGGCGCAGGTCGGCGTCGATGCCGCGCGCTACGGGGAGCTCGTGCGGGAAGGCGTCGTCTGCGAAGAATCGAGCCCTTCATGACCGTTGCGAATTCCTCCGGCAAATGGGCGCCGCGGTTGATGGCGCCCGAGAATGCGTGCGACTCGCACATCCACATCTACGACCCGCGTTTCGTGGCTTCGCGTCCGGGCGCGCGCCTCACCCAAAAGGCGACGGTCGCGGACTATCGCCTCCTGCAGGGCCGTCTCGGCACCTCGAGAACCGTCGTGGTGCAGCCCGCCGCCTACGGTTTCGACAACGCGGTCACGATCGACGCGGTCGCGCAGCTCGGGCTCGCGAAGGCGCGCGCGGTCGCGGTCGTGCCGCCGGCGATCGGCGACGCCGAGCTTCGCGAGATGGACCGGGTCGGCGTGCGCGGCGTGCGCTTTACGCAGCACGACCCGTCGACCGCGGTCACCACCGCCGACATGATCGAGCCGATCGCCGCGCGCATCGCCGATCTCGGCTGGCACGCGCAGCTTCACCTTCGCGGCGAGCAAATGGTCGCGATGGCGGAAATGATCGCGCGGCTTCCGTGTACCCTCGTCATCGACCACATGGGCCGGCTGCCGCAACCCGACGGCGTGCAGCATCCGGCGTTCGAGATCGTGAAGCGCCTCATAGACTCCGGCCGCGCGTGGGTCAAGCTTTCGGGCCCCTATCTCGATAGCCGCGCGGGGCCACCGGGCTATTCGGACATCGGAGCGATCGTGCGCGCCCTCGTCCACTACGCGCCCGATCGCTGCGTCTGGGGAAGCGATTGGCCGCATCCCACGGAACGCGAAGAGAAGCCCGACGATGCCGCGATGTTCGACCTCATCATCGACTGGACGACGAACGAGCAGACGCGGCGGAAGATTCTGGTGGAGAATCCGGCGAAGCTGTATGGGTTCTAGCGGAGGGACGGCAATGCGCTTTTTTCAATGGATCCCGCTTGTGTTGCTCACACTGGGCAACGTCGCATTCGCGCAAACGTATCCCACCAAGCCGGTGAAGGTGATCGTCGCATTCGCACCGGGATCGGCGACCGACATCCTGGCGCGCGTGATGGCCGACCATTTCAGCAAGTCGATGGGGCAGCCGTTCGTGGTGGAGAACAAGCCCGGGGCGGGCGGCATCCCCGGGACGGAATTCGCGAAGAACGCCGCGCCCGACGGCTACACGCTCACGATGTGCCCGAGCGGCCCCTTCGGCATCAATCCGGCGATCTACTCGAAACTCCCCTACGATCCGCTCAAGGACTTCGAGCCGATCGGCAACATCGGCCTCACGCCGCAGACGATCGTGGCCGGCGCGCAGCAGCCCTACAAGACGCTAAAGGAGCTCGTCGCCGCGGCCAAGGCCAAGCCCGGCGAGATCGCCTACGGATCGCTCGGCGTGGGATCGACGAGCCACCTCACCATGGAAGCGTTCGCGGCGGCCGCGGGCATCAAGCTCAACCATATCCCGTTCAAGGGCAGCGGCGAGGCGCAGACACAGCTCATGGGTGGCAACGTGCCGGTGATGTCGGATACCGTCCCCGGCATCCTCTCGCAGGTGAAGGCCGGAAAGCTCCGTCCGCTCGGCGTCGCGATTCCACAGCGCTCGCCCTTCCTCCCCGACGTGCCGACGATCGCCGAGCAGGGTTACCCCGGGTTCGAATCGGTCGGCTGGATCGGGCTCGCGGCGCCCGCGAAGACGCCGGTCGCGATCCTCGACAAGCTCAACGCCGAGATCCGCCGGATGCTCGCCTCGCCCGAGGTGAAGGAGAAATTCAACCAGCTCGCCTTCGTTCCGGTCGGCGACTCGCGGCAGGAATTCGCGGCGTTCATCCGCGCCGAGATCGCCAAGTGGTCGAAAGTGGCGAAAGAAAGCGGCGCGAAGGCCGACTAGGATAAATGTCCTATTGATGCGCTCCCACTTTTGGGGGTGATATGGCCGGGCGTGGCATCAAGACAAGAACCAAAAGGGAGACGATGATGAAAACGAAGGCAATGCTTTGCGTTGTTGCGATTTCGGCGCTCGCGGGATGTGAGGGCATGGGCGTCGTGAAGGCGGCCGGTTGCGGCGCCAACTGCGGGATCGAAGTCGTGGTGACGGCGACCGCCACTGATTGCCAGATCACCAAGCCCGGGAAGAACGACGAGTACCGTATCGCCGACGGCGCCGTGACCGACATCAAGTGGACCCTGACCGCGCCGCAAGGCTACGATTTCGCCGAGCCGGACGGGATCTGGTTCCCGTCGCCGCCGTCCAGCACGTTTTTCCGCAAGATTGCGCCCAATCGCCAGCAATTCATCTACGAGGACAAGAACGACCGTCCGGTGGCGAAGGGGACGCATGTTTATCACATCAAGGTCGAGAAGGGCGCGATCACGTGCAAGCTCGATCCGACGGTGGTCAACGAGTAGCCGCTGCCTCTTCCAGCCAGGCGCGCGCGTCCTCGAGCATCTGCTCGCGCGGAAGCGCGCGCCCCTCGGCTTCATCGATCGCGAAGGCGTCCTCGCCCAGGTTGCGCCGCGCCTCATCGACGCGCGGCATGAGGAAGGCTTCATCGGCCGGGTCGCGATGCAGCCCCGTGTCCGCCGCCATGGCTTCGGCCGCGCCGAAGAATCGCGCGGTGAGCTTCCATTCCTCGCGCAGCGCGGCGAGACCCGCGGTGATTTCGATGAAGCTCTGCGCGCCGGCGCGCGATCCCGTCTCCTGCTCGAGAGCGAAGACCTGAATCAGCAGGGCGCGCGCACGCTCCGGCGCGCGGCGATCGATCCAGAGCATCGCAAGGTTCATGAGCGCGATCGCGACGGTTTCCTTGTTTCCCATCTGCGTGGCGAGCGTCAGCACCCGCTGGTAGAGCGGCTCGGCGACGTCGAGCGCGCCCTGCATCCGATGGAACTGCGCCAGTGAGTTGAGCGCCGCCGCGAGCTCGTTTCGATCGTTGAGCTCGGTCGAAATCGCGACCGCTTCCTCGAGATGCTTGCGGCCCGCCTCGAGGTCGCCGATGCCGATGCAGGCCATGCCGAGCGGCTGCAGCGCGTATTCGGTGCGCTGCTTGTCGCCGGTCTCGCGCCCTATCGCCAGGCACTCTTCGAGATAGCGCTTGGCCTGCGCGAAATTGCCGGTGAAATAATTCAGCTGCCCCACGTCGAAAAGAGCGCGGGCGCGATCGGCGGTGCGCTGGGCCGGCGGCATGCGGGAGAGCACTTTCACGCCGACCTGCAGCCCGAGGCTCATGTGGCCGCCGCGAATCCAGTAGTGGCGCATGGCGCGGCTCAACCGCAGTCCCAGATCCGCCCCGCCCTGCAGGTGATCGCACGCCGCCTGCGCGGCGAGGAGGTTCTCCAGGTCCGTGTCCATCTGGGCGAGCCAGATGGCCGGGCGCGGACCCGCGCTTTCGCGCTTCGTCCTGTCGACGAACGCGACGAAGTAGAGGGCGTGGCGCATCTGCACCTCGTAGATCTCGCCCGATGCCCTGAGGAGCTCCAGCGCGTATTGGCGAACCGTTTCGAGCAGCCGGTAGCGCTCGCCGCGCGCGTCGATTTCGACCAGGGACTTTTCGACGAGCTGGGTGAGCAGGTTCATCACGTCGGGCCCCGCGATCTCGCCACCCAGCGGAATCGCTTCGGCCGCCTCGAGCGCCCATCCACCCGTGAATACCGCGAGCCGCCGCAGCAGGATGCGCTCGGGAATTTCCAGCAGGTCGATGCTCCAGTCGATCGAGGCGCGCAGGGTCTGCTGCCGGGACGTCGACCGGTCGCCTTGCGTCAGCACGCGGAAGCAATCGTTCAGGAGGACCGCGATTCGCTCGACGGGCAACGTGCCCACCCTGGCCGCTGCCAGCTCGATCGCGAGTGGAATGCCGTCGAGGCGATGGCAAATGCTTGCGACCGCCGAAGCGTTGTCGAGCGTCAGCTGGAACGCGGGCCTCACCGCGCGCGCGCGGTCGACGAAGAGGCGCACCGCCTCGCACTGCCGGAGGGCGCCGATCTCGTCGACCGCGTCACCCTCGACGAATCCCGGCCGCACCGACGGTACCGAGAGCGCGGGCACGGGATAGCGCGCTTCGCCCGGGACGTGCAGCGGTTCGCGGCTCGAGGCGAGGATCTTGAGCGTCGGGCTGGCGGCGAGGAGCTGCTTGGCGACGTCCGCGCACGCCGAGACCACGTGCTCGCAGTTGTCGAGGATGACGAGGAGCGACTTGTTGCGGACAAACTTCAGCAGCGCGTCCACGACTGGGCGGCCGGCCTCTTCCTTCACTCCGAGGACGAACGCCACGACCTGGGGCACGCGCTGCTCATCTGCAATCGGCGCGAGCTCGACCAACCAGACGCCATCCCGGTAGTCGCCGGCGAGCTCGGATGCGACCCGCAGCGACAGGCGCGTCTTTCCCGTGCCGCCGCTACCTGTCAGCGTCACCAGGCGCGCATTCATCAGCGCCTGCTTCACCTCCGCGATCTCGCGCTCCCTCCCGACGAAGCTGTTGAGCTGCGCCGGCAGGTTGTGCCGGAAGCCGGGCAGCGCGCATGACGGGCCCGCTTCTTCCTCGCCCTCGACCGCCAGGGTGAAGCGGTAGCCGCGGCCCGGGAGGGTGGCGATCGAGCGGTTGCCGAGCACCTTGCGCAGGGTGGAAACCTGCACCTGCAGGTTGTTCTCCTCGACGACCACCCCGGGCCACACGCGATCGAGCAGCTCGTCCTTGGTGACAACGCGATCGCGGGCGTCGATCAGCGCGAGCAGCAGGTCGAAAGCCCGCGCCCCGACGGGCGCGGGACGCCCCTCCACCAGGATCTGGCGCTCGGCCGGACGCACCTCGACGGTGCCGAATTTGTAGATCTGCTCCAACTCCCCTGGCTCCCTGGACGCCTCCCCATCGGATGGTACCCCGCGGTTTAAGAACGTTTAAGGCTGGCTTAAGTACGCGGGGCGGGGCGCGGAGGAAAGTGCACTCACGGCATTCGTCCGTGAAACAACCCAGAACCCCAACCCAGGAGAGCGACATGTTGAACCTCAAAAGCACGGCAGCCATCTCGATGGTCTTCGCGTTCTTCACCGGCGCCTCGCTGGCCGACGACGCGATGCCCGTCGCCTACCCCGTGACCGAACAGGCGCCGGCGACCAGCCAGACCTGCAAGGAAGCGAACGAAACCGCCGCGTTCTACCGCGAGCTCGACCGCACGGACGGCAACGTCCCTTCGAACGAGCCGCTGCCGAAATGCGACGACGACAACAGCACCAAGGCGTAAGAAAACGGAGCGCGGCCTGCCCAGGCCGGCCGCACTCCCCAACACCTCAGCGCAAGGAGATTTCCATGTCCGATGCACGCAAGGAAAGACTGATTCGCGAAGCTCTCGGCGGCAAGCACATCGACGTGCCGTTCCCCGAGCGCACCATCCGCAATGTCGCCTTCACCGCGTTCGTGGTGCTGGTGGTGATCGCGGTCACGCCCTCGCGCCAGGGCAGCCAGGTCGTCGCGAGCTCCGCGATCGACGCGCGCGCCGCGTCGATGGTGAACGACGCGCCCCCCGCCAAGCTTTCGATCGACAGCAAGGCGACCGAAGGCAACGTCGTGGACATGACGTACTGAGCCCGGGGAGCCGACCATGTCGAGAACGATCACCATGAGGGGCCCGGTCATCGTCACCCACCTTCGCAACGGTCTCGTTCGCATCGAGTCCGCGAAGCCGGTGCGTCCCAGGAAGGAGCTGCCGCGCACCCCCTTCGAGAGCCTTCGCGGCCGGCCGCGGCTTCACATCCGTACCGACGAATTCATGCGCCTCATCAACTCGGTTCCGAGCCGCTTCGGGGCGCTGTAGCGGGGCGGGCGACAGCCGGGTTCCGGTTATCCGACAACGCGTCGAGTGATTCGTGGAAGCAACAGCCGGGGCGCTCGCCGGTCCAATCGGGATCGGTTCGAGAAGAGGAGAGCGTCATGTCCATCGGATTAATCCTGTTGATCATCCTGGTCCTCGCGTTGATCGGCGTGATTCCGGCCTGGCCTCACAGCCGCGGCTGGGGTTACGGCCCGTCGGGTGGCGTGGGTCTCGTCGTCCTGATCCTGGTCATCCTGCTGTTGATGGGACGGATCTAGAAGCGCGGGTCCGACTCCAGGGTCAGACCCCCACTACCACCCCCGCCATGGCGGGGGGGTTTATTTATGGACGATCGGCATACGCCTGGTCGAACAGCCTCTCGAGCTTGGGGCTCACGCCGCGCAACCCGTCCACGACCTTCTTCGCCCAGCTGAAGTACGCGCGCCGCCGCCGCAGCGGCCAGGTTGGCGGCGGCGAGGCGGCGACGTCTCGCAGGTTGCAGATCTTGTCGGCGAGCTTCACCAGCTTCGCGGCGCGCGAAAGGTGCGGCGCGTGCTCGATCTGGCGCCGCTTCCTTTCCGCTTTGAGGAGCAGCTTGTCGTCGGTGACTTCCAGCACGACGCGCGCGATCTTCACGCCGAATATCTCCTGGAGCTCCTCGGCGGTCGTCTGCGTGTCCTCGATCGTGTCGTGAAGCAGCGCGGCGCAGATGACCGCGGGGTCGTGCACGCCGCCTTCGTGCCAGAGGACCGTGGCGAGCGCGATCGGGTGATTGATGTAGGGCGAGGCGACATGATCCTTGCGCCGCTGGTCGCGATGCTTGAACGCCGCGAACTGCAGCGCACGCAGGATGTCGCCGGTCGGATCGGATTTCATTTGCTGGAATCCTACGCCAGATGAACTTGGACGAAGGGGCGAGGTCACAGCGGCGCGCGATGAAGAAAACGAACCAACTCGGCGCATTTCTCCTGTTCGGCCTCGCCTGCATCGCGGCGCGTGCCGAAGATTCGCCCTTCAAGTTCGGCGCGGAAAAGAGCTACGCGATCCCGGCGCTCGAGATCTTCGCCTTCGATTTCCTCCTGAATCGCATCGACAACCAGCATTTCGGGTGCTGCGACTATCGCGTCACCAACGAGACCGTGCGTCGCAACCTGCGCTCGAGCTGGGTCATCGATCGCGATCCGTTCAAGGTGAACCAACTCGGCCACCCCTACCAGGGCTCGATGTACCACACGTTCGCGCGCTCCGCGGGGCTCGACTATTGGGAGGGATTGACGTACACGTTCCTCGGAAGCGCGTTCTGGGAGGTCGCGGGCGAATCCACGCCGCCATCGCGCAACGACCAGATCAGCACCGGCATCGGCGGAAGCTTCCTCGGCGAAGCGCTCTTCCGCATGGCGGGCCTCGTGCTCGAGAAGGAGAGCATCCATTCGTCGTGGCGCGAGATCGCCGCGACGGTGATTTCGCCGGCGACCCGCTTCAATCGCATCGCGTTCGGCGAGCGTTTCCGGCCGGTCTTTCCGAGCCACGATCCGGCGCACTTCACGCGCCTGCAGCTCGGATTCAGCGGCACGGCCGAGGAAGGCAGCCGCGGCAGCTTTTCGGATGTCCACCTGCGCAGCAACGAGGCGCTCGCCGACTTCTATCTCGAATACGGGCTTCCGGGAAAGCGCGGCTACGAATACACGCGGCCGTTCGACTATTTCGCCTTCCAGGGCACGCTCTCGAGCGCGAACGGCTTCGAGAATGCGATGACACGCGGCCTGCTGAAAGGCCGAACGTATGAAGAGGGCGACAAGCTGCGCGGCGTGCTCGGCTTGTACGGATCGTACGACTACATCTTCCCGCAGGCCTACCGCGTCTCGAGCACGGCGCTGTCGCTGGGGACGACGTTGCAATGGCACCCGGCCGAGTCCTACATCGTCCAGGGCACCGGGCTCACGGGCCTCGGCTACGCCGCGGTCGGCACGGCCCGCAGCACGCTGGATGGCGACTACCACTACGGCCTCGCGCCGCAGGGTTTGCTGGGCGTGCGCGTGATCTATCGCGACCGCGCGGCGATCGACGTGACGGCGCGCGAATACTTCGTCACGCGCGTGGGGGCCGCTGCGCGCGGCGGCCACGAGAACATCGCGCGCATTGATGCGGCTTTCACCTGGCGCGTCCTCGGCCAGCATGGCATTTCGATCAAGTACCTCGGTAATTTCCGCGACGCCACTTATTCCGGTACCGGCGACATCTCGGTGCACCGCGGCACTATCGGCGTCTTCTACACGCTGCTCGGCAACGAGCGTTTCGGCGCCGTGGATTGGCGGTAGGATTGGGGACAGGTCACTACTCGATGCCGGATGTGCCCTGTCCCCCAAGAAGGAGGAACGATGATTCGAATGGCGCTCTGCATGTCGTTTCTCCTCGCGGGTTGCGCGACGCACCGCGCCCTGCACGAATCCGACTTCGCGCGGCTCGATCCCGGCATGAGCCAGGCGGACGTGCGCCGCATCGTCGGTGAACCCGCGCGCACCGAATCGTTCCAGCGCCTGCATGAAGTGGCCTGGGACTATCCCTTTACCGATGGGTGGGGATACTTCGCGTTCTGCTCGGTGATCTTCGATTCGCAAGGCCGGGTGCTTCGCAAGCAGCACATTCGCATCGAGCCGAACGACCACTAGCCCTACTTGATCTTCACCCAGCTGACTTCCAGCCAGCCGTCGGGGCGGTGCCCGACCTCGACCGTCGCGCGCGACGCCCATGGCGCCATGCGACGGTGAAGCGGGACGTGGTACACGTTATCGTGCTGCATCTTCAGCGCGTCGTTGACGAGGGCCTGGCGCTTCGCCTTGTCCATCTCGACCTTGGCCTGGTCGATGAGCGCGTCCATCTTCGCATCGCGGTAGTCGCCCCAGTTGTAGTCGCCGTCGCCCTTCTCGTTGCGGCTGTGCAGTAGCGGCTGCAGCGCGAAGATCGCGTCGGTGTTCGGGCCGCCCCAGCCGAGGAGGTAGAAGCTCGTGTCGCGCGATTGCCCCTTCGCGAAGAAGCGCGCGTTCTGCAGCGAGTTCACCTTCACGTTCACTCCGACGCGCGCGAGCATTCCCGCGACCGCCGTGCAGATGTTCTCGCGCACGTTCTGGCAATCGACCGCGGTCGAGAAGCCGTTGGGGTAGCCCGCCTCGGCGAGAAGGCGCTTCGCCGCCGCGGGATCGTACGGAAAGCGTACGTTCAGTTCCTTCGGCACGCGGGCCGCCTCGGGATTGGGCAGGATCAGCGCGGCGGGCATGGCCATGCCGCGCATCACCACGCGGTTGATCGCATCCGCGTCGATCGCCTGGTAGAGCGCGAGGCGCACGCGCCGGTCCTTGAATGGATTGCGTCCCTTGACGTCGGAATAGAGCAGCTCGTCGCGCGCCTGGTCCATGCCGAGGAAGAAGACGAGGTTCTCGGGCTCGCGGTAGATGCGGATGCGTGAATCGCGCTGCAGCTTCTCGATGTCCTGCAACGGAGGATCGAGGACGAGGTCGAGGTCGCCGGCGGCAAGCGCGGCCATGCGCGTGGCGTCGGACTTGATCACGCTGTACTCGATCTCTTCGACGTTGCCTTCGAATTGGCCCCACCAGTTCGGGTTGCGCTTGAATTTGCTCTTAACATCCGGCTCGCGCGCGACCAGCATGTAGGGACCGGTGCCCATGGCGTTGCGCGAGGCGTGGGTCTCCTCCTTCTTCGCGAAATCCTGCGCGCGCTGGACGTTGTTCTTCTCGCACCACGCCTTGCTCATGGTCTGCAGCAGCGCGACCGTCTCGAGCATCACGGGATTGGGAACGGGCGTGGTGAATTCGACGGTGTGGTCGTCCACCTTGCGCGGCTCGCCGACCGCGCGCCCGTACACCCGGAACGTCGACGTGTCGCCCTGGGCGCGCTTCACGGAGAACACGACGTCATCGGCGCTGAAAGCGCTGCCGTCGTGCCACTTCACACCCTTGCGCAGGTTGAAGCGCCACACGGTCGGCGAGACCTGCGCCCAGCTCTCGGCGAGGCCGGGAATGATCTCCAGCTTCCTCCCGCGCTTCACCAGCGGCTCGTAGACCTGCCCGTTGATCGCGTTGTTGACGATCTGGTTCTGGCCGTGCGGATCGGCGCTCGAATGGTCGTTGTTGCTCGCCCAGCGGAAGAGCTTCGCGTGGGCGGGCGCGGCCGCGAGGAGGACGGCGAGGAGCAGGGCCCTAGTTTTCATTTTCCGTAGACCACGACAGGGCGCCGCGCAGGAGGCGCTGCACCAGCCAAAGAAAGAGCAGCGGCAACAGCAGCGTCTGCACGGTGAAGAGCGCCATGAGGACGATGATGTGCCGCACCATGTTCTCCGCCTTGTCCCTCAACTGGTCGAAGGTGGATTGAATGTCCTGCTTCTTCCGGTCCCACCATTCCTTGAGCCGGTCGAACGCGCCCGATGAGCCCTTGACGTAGTTCTCAGGGGACATCACGCGCATCTCTTCGGAGGTCACCTGGACGGCGGCCTGGGCTTGCGCGTAATCGGTCGCCATCGTGACTCGAAATACCCCTTCGCTTCCGAGTGCCGCGAGCGGCACAGCGAAGCGAACGAGGAGGATCACGAGAAGCGCTCTCGTGAGCCACGTCGGGGCAGGGCCGCCGCGCCACGTCCACCACGCCCAGGCGAGGATCGCGGCCGTCAGGAACGCCGACACCCAGACGAATCCTCCGATCTCGATGAGGATGCGCTGCACCGCGAACGACACGCAGGCGATCAGCATCAGCGTCGAGAATTGCTCGACCAGGTCGTTGAGGGGGTCCAGCACCTGGGCGGGGCTCACCGTGACCCCGAGTCCGAACGGCTGGATCGCGACCGTGGTCTCCTGGGCAACCGAGATCAGCGCATTCGCGGTTCGCGCGAGGGCGAAGGTGATCAGGGCGCGCTTGAATCCGGATTCGACGTACTCCTGCGAGAGCCGGTCGAGCGGCCCGAACCAGGCGAGCCCAAGGATCAGCGCGGCCGCGGCGGCAAGCGCGGCCCGGCGAAGAAGCAGCTTGTCGATCATTCAGCGCATCATCACCCCGCGCCCGGGCAGGGTCAACGCGTTGCGGGCCCCAGCGGTTCCGTCTGCGACTGGACCGCCCTTCGATCGAACGTGCGGCGCTGCGAATCGTCGAGCTTCGCGTACAGCGATTCGAGATGGCGCTTGAGATCGGCCGCGGCCTCGGCCTTGACGCGTTCGTCCTCGGCGAGCGAGCCGATCAGGGTGAGGGCCGTGGCGGGCTTCTCGCCCGAGTCCTTGAGCGCCATCAGATGGCGCCGGCGCGCCCGCTCCATCTCCGCGATGTCGCGAACGTCACGCTCGAAGACGCGCCAGTCGTCGAGCTGCTCGTTGCGGATCAGGAGATCGACCTGCAGGGAAGGCAGCTCGCGCTCGAGGGCGGCGTAGGGGTCGAGCGACGGGGTGGACGGCGTGCGCTTGGTGTCGCGCTCGGCGCCCTTGTCGTGCGGCGCCGCGCGGCTGCGCTCGCGGCCCGGATAGCCCTGCGCGGAAACGTCGACGATCGTCGACGCGACCGACAAACCGGCGATGATGATCGCAATCGTGCGTAGTCTCATGGGCTTCTCCTGTCATCGAGCGCGCGAGGAGGATAGCAACGATCGGGCGCCCAACCTGTAACCGATTGCATCACTACTTGCGCGGTAGCGGGCCCGCCGGATGCCGGACCAGGAAACTCACCTGGCCGATGAGATCGATGAGGCCGATGAATTCCGTGTCCTCGGTGAGAAGCGAAATGAGCTGCTGCCCCGGTTTGTGAAACGTGAAGGGCCCTGTCCTTACCGCATCGAAGGGGAAGAGCGTCACCTGGCCGCGGGGCTGGCCGGCGGAATTGTCGGAGACTTCGAACCACGCGAGAGTGGCTCCGTTGCATCCACGGGGGGGCGGCGCCTCGCCGGGCGGCGGGCAGTCGAGCGTCACGTCGATCATGAACGGCACGGCGACGAACACGTGTTCGGGCAGCTGCACGATGGCCCACTGCGCGCGAGCCGCAGACGAAAGGGCGAGGAGAGCCGCGAACGCCAGGGCAAACCGCATCGTGTGCGCACCTACCTTTTCTTTCTTCTTCCGGGCATTGGGGCAACTTGCCGGTGACCCGCATCATACTATCCGTCCGGATAATGGCCGAGCTGCCGGAGGAGCCAAGACCATGGACGTTCGCGACGCCACTGAAAATGACCTTCCCGGAATCCTCGCGATCTACAACGACGTGATCGCCACCTCGACTGCGATCTACACCGAGACGCAGGTCACGCTGGCCGACCGCGCCGAGTGGATGCGCGCGCGGCTCGAACAGGGCTACCCGGTGCTCGTGACCGAGGACGAGACGGGAATCACGGGCTATGGATCGTTCGGTGACTTCCGCGCCTGGCCCGGCTACCGCCACACGGTCGAGCACTCCGTCCACGTGCGCGCCGATCGCCGCGCGCATGGAATTGGCGCCGCGGTCGTGGCCGAGCTGTTGCGCCGCGCCGCGTCGATGAAGAAGCACGTGATGATCGCCGGCATCGATGCCGACAACATCGCCTCGCTTCGCCTGCACGAGCGCCTCGGCTTCGAGAAGGTCGCGCATTTCCGCGAGGTCGGGTGGAAGTTCGGGCGCTGGCTGGACCTCGTGTTCCTGCAGCGCCGGCTGTAATGCGGAAAGACGCTCAGCCGACAATGCCTTGGAGCCCATGAAGAAGCCGGGCCCGATCGCGATCATCGTTTTCGCGCAGTTCCTCGGCACCTCCTTGTGGTTCAGCGCGAACGCCGCGTTCGACGACCTGGCGCGCGCGTGGAGCCTCGTCGCGCCCGACGTCGGCGCGCTCACCATCGCCGTGCAGCTCGGATTCATCGTGGGGACGATGACCTTCGCGCTCTCGGGCCTGGCGGACCGGTTTCCGGCGAGCCGCGTGTTCGCGGCATGTGCGCTAACCGGCGCGGCGGCGAATGCCGGATTCGCTTTCGTCGCCCACGACCTGGCGCAGGCCGTGGCGTTCCGGTTCGCAACCGGATTCGCGCTCGCGGGAATCTATCCGCTGGGCATGAAGCTCGTGGTGAGCTGGGAGCCGCAGCGCGCGGGCGAAGCGCTGGCATGGCTCGTCGGCATGCTGACTTTCGGCACCGCGCTGCCGCACGCGATCCGCGC
>WNFL01188107.1_pt1 | contig 47067 bp, 45 predicted proteins | sample 5400361 | NCBI WGS metagenome assembly WNFL01 (sample SAMN13153351, study PRJNA577476) | soil metagenome | isolation source: 40 cm soil on Douglas fir-dominated hillslope | place: USA:California | collected 2013-09-17 | reverse complement strand
ATCGGGTAGGTGATCCAGTCGTTGGAGAGCACTCGCGTCGGATCGAAGCGCACCGCCTCGTGCATGGCGCGGCTCATGCCCTGGATGAGGTTCGCCTCGATGGTGCCGTGCAGGCTGCGCGGGTTCACGACGAAGCCGCAGTCGTGCGCGCAGGTAAAGCGCCGCACCCGGTAGCGGCCGGTCTCGCGGTCCACCTCGACCTCGGCCACGATCGCCACCGTCGCGTTGTTGCGCGGCGCGTAGGCGATTCCCTGGCCGAGCGCGATGCGCCCGTCCTTCGGCGCGCGCGGCGCGGTGCGCCGTTGCCAGCCGGCCTTCTCGGCCGCCGCCTGCACGACCGCCTTGTCGCGCGCGTCGGTGAGATGGCGCAGGCGGAACTCGACCGGATCGGCGCCGGCCGCATACGCGACCTCGTCGACGAAGGATTCCGAGGCGAAGCAGGTCGCCATCCCGTCCGGATCGCGCAGGTGCGCGGTGCGCAGCCCCGTGGGCATCGAGCGGTCCCAGTCGATCGTGTGGCTCACCTTGCGCGTGTTGGCGAAGCCGTACGACTCCGCGGAGAATTGCGGCCAGTCGGTGCTCTTCGCCTTGTGGCCGCCGATGAGCTGCCCGGCGAGCGTATCGCCGCCGAGCTCGGTGCCGTTGTTGCGCACGCGCCCGGAAAAACCGCAGGCCTCGTAGTCCCACGCAAGCACGCCCTCGGGACTCATGCCGGCGCGCATCCGGACCGAAACCGGCGGTCCCTTCGGATCCCAGCCGGTGCCCTCGCCGCGCATGTACTGCAGGCGGACCGGACGCCCGGCAGCCTGGGCGAGCAGCGCGCAGTCGGCCGCGCAGTCGTCGGCGTCGTTCATGCCGTAGGAGCCCGGACCGGGCAGCCAGATCACGCGCACTTTCTCCGCGGGCAGCTTCAGCAGCTCCGCGGCGGCGGCGCGCAGGGGATAGGGCTTCTGCCCGCCGAACCAGATGACCGCGCCGCCATCGCGCACGTCGGCGAGCGCGCAGGCCGGCGCCATCGAGGCGTGGGACTGGAACGGATATTCGTAGCGCTCTTCGACAATGCGCGCCGAGCGGGCGAGCGCCGCGTCCACGTCGCCCCTGACCGATTCGGTCTTGCTCACCTTCGGCTTCTCGGTGCGCAGCCAGCGGTAGAGCTCGTCGTAGCTCCCCCAGAACATCGGCGCCGGCTTGGACCATTCCACCTTCAGCGCGCCGGCGGCGGCGATCGCCTGCTCCTCGCGCTCGCAGACCACGCCGAGGAAATCGCCGCGGCGCACGACCTTCACGAGGCCTGGAAGCGCGGCGGACTCGTCGACGCGCAGCAGCTTCGCGCCGGCTTCCGGCGGACGGATCACGCGCGCGTGCAGCATCCCCGGCACGCGCAGGTCGCCCACGTAGCGGTACTCGCCGCGCATCTTCGGCGCGATGTCAAAGCGCGGCAGGGGCTTGCCCGCGACGACATATTCCCTCGGATCCTTCAGCCTGGGCTTGTCGCTCACCTTCACGCCGAACTCACGGCCGCCGATCAGCTCGCCGTACGACACGCGCTTCGACGAATCCGCCGCGGCGAGCACGACCCCGTTGCGCACCCGCAGCTGTCCGGCGGGAACCTTGAGCCGTTCCGAAGCGAGCGCGAGCAGCGCCGCGCGCCCTTCCGCGCCGGCGCGGCGCAGCGCCGCGCCGCCATCGGTAATTCCGTTGGAGGCGCCGGTGCCGCGCTGGTCGACGGTGGTCGCGGTGTCGCCCATGAGGATGGTCACGCGCTCGAGCGGCACGTCGAGCTCCTCGGCCACGATCTGCGCGAACGCCGTGCCGATCCCCATGCCCGCCTCGATCTTGCCGACCGACGCAGTGACGCTGCCGTCGGCGCCGATGCGCAGCCACGAGTCGAGCGCCGCCGGATCGACCGTCGCCGGCCAAGCGGTTCCCGCCGCCGGCAACGGCGCCGCGCCGGGCGCCGTGGTGACGCATCCGGGGACGGCGAATGAGACGACGAGCGCGCCGCCCGTCTTCAGGAAATCGCGCCGCGAGAGGCCGTGCGTGAGGCCATGCTGGGTGACGATGAGATCCATGGCGTCTCCTAGGCTTTCGCCGGCGCTCGGCCGGCCGCCATGCGGCTCGCGGCGAGCTTCACCGCGCGCAGGATGCTCATGTGGGTGCCGCAGCGGCACTTGAGCCCCGAGAGGCCGCGGCGGATCTCTTCCTCGGTCGCGTTCGGGTTGGCGTCGAGCAGCGCCGCCGCCGTCATGATCCAGCCGTTGATGCAGTAGCCGCACTGCGCGGCCTGCTCGTCGATGAAGGCCTGCTGTACCGCGTGCAGGGTGCCTTGCTTCGTTCCGCTTGCAGGCGCGAGGCCTTCGAGCGTCGTCACCTTCGCGCCGCGAGCCGTGGCGACCGGTGTGGCGCACGAGCGGATCGCCGTGCCGTCGAGATGGACCGTGCACGCGCCGCACTGCGCAAGGCCGCAGCCGAACCGCGGCGCCGAAAGGTTCAGATCGTTGCGCAAAACATAGAGCAGCGGCGTTTCGGGCTCGGCGCGCACCCGCTCCCGCCGTCCGTTGAGCGTGAATTCGATCGTTTCGGCCATCGAGTCCTCCTCCTCTCCCGGTTTTACCAGAGCTTCTCGCCGCGGTGAAGCTTCTGCTGCATTTCAAGCTGGAATTCCATCGGCCCGAAACCGAACCGCTCGCCCGCGACCTCGTAGAAAAACGGCCTTCCGCTACGCTCGCTATAGCCGCGCATCCACTCGAGCAGCGCTTCGTCGGGATCGCGGCCCGCGGAGCGCAGGATGTAGGCGACCTGGCCGCGCCAGCGGATCGGCGCGATCAGAACGCCGAGGCGGTCGGGACGGAAGTCCTCGGGAAACGGGCTGTCGCGCTGCAGCCAGCCGCAGATGAAGGTGCGGCAGGGGCTCTCGGGGCGGCGCTCGTAGATCGTGCAGCACTTGTCGCCGCGGAAGAAGCACGGCTGGCCTTCCTTCATCTCGTGGCCGAGTATGTTGCCGGCCATCCAGCCGTCGCAGCACGCGGTGCAGGTGCCGCAGCTTCTTCGGGACGCCGCGAGCGGCGTGCGTGACGCCGCGAGCGGTGCGCCCTTCTGCAAACCTCGCGCCGCGGTCTCGACCGGCTGGATCGCGATCACGTTGCCGCAGCACTTCTTGTACTTCTTGCCGCTGCCGCAGGGACAGGGATCGTTTCGCGGAACGTTCACGGGCCCCTAGACGGCGTAGCCCTTCTCTTTCAGCGCCTTGTCGACCCAGGAGCGGTCCACCGTGCCATCCTGGATCAGCTTTATCGCGGCGGTCTCCTTGGCGAGGATCGCTTTGGCCGAAGCGAGGATCTTCGCGGCCTGGTCCTGTGCAATGACGACCAGGCCGTCGGCGTCGCCCACGATGATGTCGCCGGGATTGACCGCCATGCCGCCGATCACCACCGGCACGTTGATCTCGCCGGGGCCGTTCTTGTAGGGCCCGCGGTGCGTGACGCCGGCGGCGAAGACGGGGTAGGCGCCGGCGCCGATCTCGGCCGAATCGCGGATCGCGCCCCAGATCACGATGCCCGCGACGCCGCGCTGGCGCGCGCGCGACATCATCATCTCGCCGATGATGGCGTTGTCGAGGAAGCCGCCGGCGTCGACCACGATCACGTCGCCGCGGCGCGCCGTGTCGATCGCCTTGTGCACCAGCAGGTTGTCGCCCGCGGCGGTCTTGACGGTGTACGCCGGGCCGGCGAGCTTGCCCTCCTTGTGCATCGGGCGCAGCTGCGGCCCCGCCGCGTAGAGCCGCTCCATGCTGTCGGAGAGATGCGGCGTCACCATCTGCGCAAGCTCGGCGACGAGCTTCGGGTCGGGCCGCTTCGGGATTTCCAGAATGCGCATCGAGGTGCTCATCAGTGCTCCTTTTCGCTGTTCGGCGAAATGCTAGCACCGAAAGCGCCGCGGATCAGGCGTCGGCGGCGACGGCCTCCCTGGAGGGCGCGGAAGGCTGCGGCGCCCCCTGCATCCAGATCTTCCTCATGCGATCCTTGATGCGCTCCTGCAGGGTCTTGCTGCGCCTCAGGATCAGCCACAGAGCAAGGCCATGGACGAGGAAAATTTCCCAGTGCACGGCGTACGCGTCGAGCCAGCGCGCGAGGAAATCCGGCAAGACCGCGCCCAGGAGCGTGGCAATGGCTTTCTCCGGCCAGCAGACGACGCCGCTGTCACAAAGGCTCCTCATCGTGAACACCCAGGGAAACACGGCAAGCGAGATCAGCACCAGCATCGAGACCGAATGAAGAATCTTGCGGGACCGGACCAGGCCCGAAACCCCGGCCTTCTGCTTCGCGACCCGCGTCGCGGCCTCGGCCTGCGTTTCTCTCACGGCAGGGGGCAGCCCGGAGCGGGAAGGGGGCAGCCCGGAGCGCTGCGGGGGGAGATCGTGGATCGCGCCCGAGCCGTCCATCACCGCGTACCGGGCGGGAAGCACGATCGGCGCGTAGCTGTCGTCGCTGTGCTCGATGCGGCGGAAGACGCTCTCGTGGATCTTCGGCCGCGCGACCAGCACCTTGTTGTGCGTGTCGTTGGCCAGCTCGTGCACGTCTCTCGGCAGGTAACGGTAGGCGGCGCCGGTGCCCTTGCGCGGATCGTGCAGCATGCCGTTGACGTTCATCGTCGCGTTCATGCGCCGCCGGGTCTCCGGGTCGAAGCGCAGCCCTTTCTTCTCGGCTTCGCCCATGATCCAGTCGAGCGACGTATAGGAGAGCGCGTCCTCCGCGTATCCCCCTCCGACATCGGAATGCGCGCCGGCGAACCAGACCTGGGTCACGACCTCCTCGGCGCTATTCCGGGCATCCGCGACGAGGCCGGCCTCGTTCCACAGCACGGGATGGAAGGTCCTGCGCTCGTCATCCAGCGCCAGGGCATGGCATCCGCGTTCCATGATCGGGCAGGGATTGCGGTCCGGTATCGACAGCGGCAGCACGTACGACAGGAGCTTCGTCACCTCGTCGATGGGAAGCCCGTAAGCCGCCACTGTGTCCCACACGCCGACGAACGCGATCTTCGGGCGCAGCCTCGCCAATTTTTCCCGCCTGGACTTCGGCATCCTTCTCGCGACGTGCGTGACCAGCGATTGATAGCGGTTGCGGTATTCCCTGAACGCGCGCTCGGCCTCGGCCGCGAGAGCTTCTTCGGTATCCGCAACGACGAGTCCCTGGTTGTTGACCAGGCCGGTGAGGATACGCACGGTGTAGGCGCCGCGGCTGAAACCGAAGCAGTAGATGCGATCCCCATCGCGGTAGTTCCGGCACAGGAATCCATAGATATCGAGCACGTTGCGCTTGAGCCCGTAGCCCACCGCGCCGCCAAGCAGCGCCATGGGGCGAAAAGACGAGGTGCCGACGCCGTCGTCGTAAAAGGCGACCTGCGCTTTCTCGTCGGTGAGATCGAGCGCCTGGTAAGTACGCCAGACGTTGGTCTTGAAAAGCTTGGCGGCGCTGTTGCCGGTGCCGTCGGACAGCAGGACGATGTTCTTCATATCCCCCCCGGGTAAGAAGCCTGGACAATCTTAAGCTTGCCGCGGGGACGGGACGAATAGATAACTACTTTCGTTCCCTCGCTACTTTGAGCTTCCTTAGGAGGGCGTCGAGGCGCGGATACACGCGCCGGGCATTGCCCTCGAAGATCTTGCGCCGCTGCTCTTCGGTCGGTCCCTTGAGCTGGTCGATATAGCGCTTGGTGTCGTCGTAGTTGTGGCCGGTCTCGGGATCGATGCCCTTCACCGCGCCGAGCAGCTCCGACGCGAAGAGGATGTTGTCGATGGGGATCACCTTCGCCATCAGCTCGATCCCCGGGAAATGGTACACGCAGGTGTCGAAGAACACATTGTTCAGCAGGTGATCCTTGAGCAGCGGCTTCTTCATCTCCTGCGCCAGGCCCCTGTATCGGCCCCAGTGGAACGGCACCGCCCCGCCGCCGTGCGGGATGACGAACTTGAGCGCCGGGAAGTCCTTGAAGAGATTTCCCTGGATGAGCTGCATGAAGGCGGTGGTGTCGCCGTTGATGTAATGCGCGCCCGTGTAGTGGAAGCACGGGTTGCACGACGAGGTGACGTGGATCATCGCCGGCATCTCGAGCTCGCACAGCTTCTCGTACACCGGATACCACCACTTGTCGGTGAGCGGCGGATCGGTCCAGTAGCCGCCGGCCGGATCGGGGTTCAGGTTCACGCCGACGAAGCCGAGCTTCCCCAGGCGCTCGAGCTCCGGGATGCAGTTCTTCGGCGAGACGCCGGGGTGCTGCGGCAGCTGGCCCACCGGGGCGAAGTTGTCCGGCAGCAGCGTGCAGATGCGGTGGATGAGATCGTTCGACATCCGCGTCCATTCGACGCCCGTCGCCTCGGTGCCGACGTGGTGCGCCATGCCGGCCGCGCGCGGCGAGAAGATGGTCATGTCGCTGCCGCGCTCCTTCTGCAGCTTGAGCTGCGGCTCGACGCTTTTCAGGAGCTGCTCGTCGGTGATGCCGAGCTCCAGGGTATTAGCAACGGTCGCCGGCTTGCGCATTGCATCGGCGAGCCCCGCAAGCTGCTTGTCGCGAAACGTCAGGAGCGCCTGCGGCTCGGTGGTGTAATGGCCGTGGATGTCGATGATCATCGGGTGGAGGACTCTGGCTGGAAGCGCGCCGAATTATCGCTTAGCCACAGTTGCCGTTTCCTTGTGCCAGGCATTAGATTCGCTCATGCCCGAGTCAAAACAATAAATATTGTTGCGATGCAGCACCGGTTTCGGGATGCTGTCAAACTGCCGGAATGGGAGATTCGCCACGAATGCTTTCCCGATGGTTTAAGTTCGCGAAGCGTCTAGGTTTTCGCCCTGTCAGGCGGGCCGCGCCCAAGCGCGCCGGCCGGTTCGTGCGGGCGATGTACACCAATCGCGCCGGCGCGCGCGCCTATAAAACTTACATTCCGGCGCTGGACGAGGGAAAACGCCGGCCGCTCGTGGTCATGCTTCACGGCTGCAAGCAGAATCCGGACGATTTCGCCGCCGGGACGCGCATGAACGAGCTCGCCGACGAGATCGGCTTCATCGTCGCGTACCCCGAGCAGGCGCTCGGCGCCAACTTTTCCAGATGCTGGAACTGGTTCAAGTCCGTCAACCAGGAACGCGACCACGGCGAGCCTTCGCTCATCGCAGGCATCACCCGCGAAGTCATCGCGCGCTACGACGTCGACCCGCGCCGCGTCTACGTAGCCGGGCTTTCGGCCGGCGGCGCGATGGCGGCCATCATGGGCCACGCGTATCCGGACCTGTATGCGGCGGTCGGCATCCATTCCGGCCTCCCTTACGCGGCCGCGCGCGACCTCCCTTCCGCGCTCGCCGCCATGCGAGGACTCAACGCCACGCTGGATCCGCGGTACCACGCGTCGGCGTTCCAGACGGTTCCCACGATCGTGTTCCACGGCGATCTCGACACGACGGTGCACGCCAGAAACGGCGAGCGCGTGATCGCGCAAGCCTCGCCGACGGCCAGCGGCCGCGCCGCCTCAGCGATCGCGCTGCCGACGGTCGAGAAAGGCGAAGCCAGCGGGCGTCGATACACCCGCACGACTCACGCGGACAAGTCCGGCAAAACCGCCCTCGAGCATTGGCTCGTGCACGGCACGGGCCACGCCTGGTCGGGCGGCAGCCCGAAAGGCTCCTACACCGACCCGCGCGGGCCCGACGCCACCCGGGCGATGATCAGGTTCTTTCTGCCTGGCTAGTCCGGCACTCAACGGCGGAAAGCAGGACGCTCAGATGTCCGCCGCGAGCAGCGCGGTCAGCTGCTCCAGAGGCAGCGGCTTGCTGAAAAGATACCCCTGCATCTCGTCGCAGCGCAGCAGGTGCAGCATCCGCTCCTGCCCCTGCGTCTCGACGCCCTCGGCAATCACCTTCAGGTGCAGCGAATGCGCGAGCGAGATCATCGTCTGCACCAGCGTCGCGCTGCTGGCGTCGTCGAGCATCGTGCTGATGAAGGCACGATCGATCTTCAGCGTCTCCACCGGCAGCCTGGCGAGGTAGGCGAGCGAGGAATAGCCGGTGCCGAAATCGTCGATGGCGACCCTCATGCCGAGCGCGCGGACCGCCTCGAGCTTCGCGATATTGGTCTTGACGTCCTGCATCACCAGGCTTTCCGTGATCTCGAGATCGATTCCGGTCGGCACGACGCCGCCGGCGATGGCCTCCTGCACCACCCGCACGAAGTCGCGCTGGCGAAGCTGGATCTGCGATACGTTCACGGCCACCCGGGGCGCCTTCAGCTCGCGCTCGACCCAGCCGCGGTGATCGAGCGCCGCGCGCGTCAGCGCCCAGGAGCCGACCTGCAGTATCAGGCCGGTTTCCTCGAGCAAGGGGATGAACTTGCCCGGCGGCACCAGGCCGAGCTCCGGGCTCTGCCAGCGGATGAGCGCCTCGACGCCGACGATGGCTCGATCCGCCAGAGCCACCTTGGGCTGATAGTGCAGGACGAACTCCTGCCGCTCGATCGCCTGGCGCAGCTGCGTTTCGAGCAGCAGCTTCCCCGCGATGCGCTCGGTCATCTCCGGTGTGTAGAACAGATAGCGATCGCCGGTAGCCTTGGCCTTCTTGAGGGCCGCTTCGGCATTGCGCGAAAGGACGTCCGCGTCCGCGCCGTCGGCCGGATAGACCGCGATGCCGATGCGGGCTGAAAGCCTCAGCTCCGTGCCGGCGACCGCGAAAGGCCTGGCGAAAATCTGCTCCCAGCGCTGCTCGATGCGCCGCGCCAGCTCCTCCTCGCCCGTCACTCCGGGCGCCACGATCGCGAAGTGATCCGCGCCGATCCGGGCGAGCCAGCTCGCCGGATGCCCGCCTTGCCTTATGCGGTCCGCGATTTCCCTCAGCACCGCGTCGCCGGCCTGCCGGCCGAGCGTGTCGTTGATGGTCTTGAAGCGCTCGATGTCCACGATCTGCAGCGCGACCTTCTCGTTTTCCTTCGCCGCGTCCTGCAGCTGGAGCTTGAGCCGTTCGTGGAACAGGGTCCGGTTGGGAACCCCGGTGAGCGGGTCGTAGTACGAGATGTAGTCGAGCCTCTCGGCTTTTTCGATGTGATCGAGCGCGAACGAGACGTGGCCCGCCAGCTCGGCGAGCAGACGCATCTCTTCGTCGTCGAAGAACCCGATGTCCGCGGCGTAAAAGGCGAGCACGCCGACGGCCTCGTCGTTGACGAGCAGGGGAATGACCGCAAGCGAATTCACGCCGCGCTGGTCCAGTTTTCCGCGCATCAGCCTCTGCGGGTCGTTTTTTACGTCGTTCGAGGTCACCGGCTGCTTGGAGCGGATCGCGCGCCCGGCGAAACCATGCCCGCCCGGCGTGCTCTCCTGCACCGCCATCGGCGCGGCATCGAAAAAATCGCCGACGTCGCCGGCGGACGCCACCGGCCTCACGACCGAAGCGTCGCGGTCGACGACGCCGATCCAGGCCATGACGAAGCGTCCCGCCTCGACCGCGATGCGGCAGGATTCCCGGAACAGCTCCTCCCTGCCGCGGATGCGCACGATGGCGGCGTTGATGCCGCTCAGCACCGCATGGATGCGGTTGAGGCGCTTGATCCGCTCTTCGGCGGCGACGGTCTCGGTGATGTCCTGCAGGGTGTTGAACCATCGTACTTGCTCATGGGCGCCAAGCTCCGCGGCAAGCGGCTCCATCGTCTGGCGGACATGGATCGAGCCGGCGTCGGCACGGCGCACGCGATACTCGACATCGGTTCGCCGGCCGGTCTTGCGGGCTTCAAGGGCCTTTGCGCGAAACGAGGCACGGTCCTCGGGATGTATCAGCTCGACCCATCCGCGCGTGGTGGCGGGCAGGCGGGCGGCTTCGACTCCAAGGAGGCCCGGCAGCGTTTCAGACCAGCTCTCGAATGCGCCGTCGGCGCCGGTAATCACGTGCGCGAGCTTCGCCATGACCTGCGCGCGGCGCAGCCCGGCCTCCATTTCGGCTCTCGATCTCTTGTGCGCAGCGCGCTCTTCCGCATCGTCGACTGCTTTTTGTACCGCGGCGGGCAGCCGGACCAGCCGGTCCTTGAGCAGGTAGTCGTCCGCCCCGAGCCGGATCGCCTCGGCTGCCTTCTCCTCGCCTATGGTGCCGGTCACGAGGATGAAGGGCACATCCGGATGGCGCCGCTTCAGGAGCTCGAGGGCGCGCAAACCGCTGAATTGCGGTAGCTGATAGTCGGCGATCACCACCTGCGGAAGCGCCTCCAGCGCGGCTTCGTACTCGGCCTGCGTCTCGACGCGCGTCCACTCGACCTCGTAGCCGGATCTTTCGAACGCGCGCGCCATGAGCTGAGCGTCGGGCGGATTGTCCTCGACGTGCAGCACGCGCAGGTGGAGTTTCACGGGCTGGCCGGATCTGCTTTCGTATTTTTTTTCATTGCCGTATCGAGCGGCGACCTGCCGCGGGGGTGGCCGTCATGGGAACGATAGCCGGGATCGCTACCGGTGTCTGTCGTGAAATATGTACGGCGCGGACCCCGGCGGGCGGCGCGCTGTGGCGGAATCCGTACGCGAGAGCTAGGCGCTGGTGATGCCGTGCCTGATCGCGAATCTGACGAGATCGGGGAGATCCTTGATGCCCAGCTTCGCCATGAGGCGGCTGCGGTACGTGTCGACGCTCGCCGCCGAAATGCCGAGACTCGCGGCGATCTCCTTGCTCGTGCGGCCGGCAACGACCAGCTCCATGACCTCGCGCTCGCGCCGGCTCAGGCGCTCGAGCGGATCGCTGCCGGACATCAATCCATCGAGCAGATCGTCGGCGAGCGGCGCGCTGAGATAGCGCCGGCCGGCATGCACCGCGCGGATCGCATCCACCAGCTCCCTGCCTACGGAGGCCTTCAGCACATAGCCCCCCGCGCCGGCCTCCAGAGCGTGCTGGATGTGCACGCTGCTCGAGTGCATCGACAGCATGACGACGCGCGTGCTGGCGCACTTCTTCCGGATGATCCAGGCCGCCTCGGTCCCGTTCAGCTCGGGCATGGCATTGTCCATCACCACCACGTCCGGCTTCTTCTCCAGCGTCTGCCTCACGGCCTCGCGGCCGTTCGTGGCGAGGCCGACGACCTTCATGTCGCGCTGCGCGTCGATCAGGGATTGCAGCCCTTCGGCCACGACGGCGTGATCGTCCGCCACGAGAATCCTGATCGTCACGCCGGCACCCGCACCGTAAGCCGCGTGCCGCCGCCCGATTGCGCCCGGATCTCGAAGCGGCCGCCGACCGCCTGCGCACGCTCCCTCATGATCGCCATGCCGAGGCCGGTCCCGCGCGCGGCGCGCTCTTCGGCGTCGAAGCCCGCGCCGTCGTCGCGCACCGCCATCACGTACTCCGAGCCGCACCGCTCCAGGGTGATCTCGGCGCGGCTCGCGTGAGCGTGCTTGACGACGTTGTTGAGCGCCTCCTGCGCAATGCGGAAAAGAGCGATCTCCGCCTCCGGCGCGGGCCGTTCGTTTCCCACCAGGTTGCGCACCGCCACCGCGACTCCGGTGCGCGCGCTCACCTGTCTTGCGTGCCACCCGAGCGCGAGCGCCAGTCCGTGCTCGTCGAGCATCGGCGGACGCAGCTCCGACAATATGTTGCCGATCGCCGCCGTGGTGGATTCGACCAGCGCCTTGGAATCCTCCAGGCGCGAGCGCGGCTCGTCGCCCGCCTGCGGCGGCAGGGCGCTTCCCAGGATATTGAGATTGATGTTGAGCGCGGTGAGGCTCTGCCCGATCCGGTCGTGCAGCTCCCGCGCAAGCTCCTTGCGCTCAGACTCCCGCAGCTCGACCAGCCGCCGCGACAGCGCCTGGAGCTGGACGCCGGAGTCTCGTAACGCGTTCTCAGCCTCCTTGCGCTCCGTAATGTCCTGAGCGGTCCCGAACAAACCGGAGACGGCGCCCGCAGCGTCCGTCCTCGCAAATCCCAGCTCGCGGATGTGTTTCAGCCGGCCGCTTCGAGTCTTGACGCGGTACTCGACCGCGAACGGCTTCCCGCTCGATCTGGCTTCGGTGTTCGCCTGCAAGACCTGGCCGCGTTCGCCGGGGTGGACGCGCGACAGGAAAGCTTCATAGGTGCCGTCGAAAGCAGTCTTGTCGAAATCGAAAATCCGGTACAGCCCTTCCGACCAGCGGACGGTGTTGGCGGCGATGTCAAGGGTCCAACTGCCCAGGCTTGCGATCCGCTGGGCCTCCGCCAGGTCGAACTCGCTCCTGCGCAGCGCATCCTCGGCGCGCTTTCGGTCCTCGATATCGGTGCTCGTTCCGTACCACTTGACGATTTTTCTCTGCTCATCGCGCAGCGGCACGGTGCGAACCAGGAACCAGCGATAGTCCCCGTCGGCGCGGCGCAGGCGCATTTCATCCTCGCACGGTTCCCCCCCGGCCATGTCTACGCGCCACTTTTCCGTGACTCTCGGCAGATCTTCCGGATGAACGATGCAAGTCGACTCGCTGAGCGCCTTTTCCGATGAGAGGCCCGTATAGTCCAGCCAGCGCTGATTGACGAAATCAACGCGCCCGTCAGGCAGCAGGCTCCAGGCCATCGTGGGAATTGTGTCGATGACAAGCCGAAGGTCGGCTTCCTTGTGCTCCGACATCGCCTGCATCTTCTGCGCGATCTGCAGCGCCTTCTCCTCGGCATGCTTGCGCTCGGTGATGTCCTCCGCTACGCCGGCGACCCGGTAGACCTTCCCTGACTCGTCCTTCACGGGAACGCTGCGGTCACGGATCCAGCGCATGGATCCGTCGGGTCTCACGATACGGTAGACGATCTCGAACCCCCGTTCCCGCCTGCTTTCAAGGATGCCGATCACCTCCTCGCGATCTTCAGGGTGAATCGCGTCGATGAACGACCGCGGCCGTCGACGCAAGCTGTCGAGAGATCGCCCCCAGATGCTCTCGTAAGCGGGACTCGCGTAGAGCAGCTCATCCATGGCGGGGGTGCTCATCCAGAAAACCTCCCGGATGTTCTCGGCGATCTGGCGGAAGCGGCGTTCGCTCTCGCCCAGCGCCGCGGTGCGCTGGAGGATCCCTTTTCTGAGCGTGCGATTCCATCCGGCCAGGGCCGCCACGAGCAGCATCGCCGCCGCCGCCGCGTAGGCCGCGTAAGCAAGATAAGGCGCTCGGCTATCGATGGTGCGGCCAAACCATTTGTCGTCGATTTGCTTCAATTCGCGCGGGTTGATGGCCGCGAAGCCGTCCGACACCGTGCGTAGCAGGGCTGTATCGCCTTTGCGCACCGCCCGCCGGAGCTGGTCTTGGAAGACCGGCGCCGAATGCCGGAATTCGGCCTCGATGCCCATCCTGTTCAAAAGATAAAGCGCCGACGGCGAATCGGCCACGAAAACGCCGATCTTGTGCTGCTTCGCGGCCTCGACCATCGCATCGTTGCTTTGAAACGCGACCAGGGTGGTCACCCCGCTGCGCTTGAGCTGGTCGATGTGCTGGTCCCCCGTCTTGACCCCGACCGGGAATCCTTTCAGCGATGCGAGATCCGTGATGCCGGAAATGTCGCGGCGAAAGTAGATCGGCGCTTCGATCGTGGAATAGGCCGGCGTGAAATCGAAGTAGTCCCGGCGCGCGGCCGTCTCGACGATGTTGTCGATCACGTCGAATTCGCCTGCGCGCATGCGCCGCAACGCTTCGCCCCAGTCCATCGCGCGGATCTCGACCTTGATCCCGGTCTTGATCTCCCACGCGCGCCATTGATCGACCAGGATGCCCTGCAGCTCGCCATCGTCCGACTGAAACGAATAAGGCGCGTAGGCGTTGTCGACGACGACCCGGATGATTCGCGGCGCTTCGACCGCGACCTGCGCCGCCGTACCGGCCGAAACCAATGCCAGCATGAGCACGGCAAGAGCGCTCGCCCGCGAGCAAGGCATGTCCAGTAGACCGGTCTTTCCAAGTCGAGATTCACAATATACGACATCCGGGACCTGGGTGGCCGCGGGCACAATTGCGCCCTACACCGACGTGCAACTCAGCTACCGCGGCTAATCAGTACACCTTTTCGGGCCGCTCGACCGGGTCAACGTCGAGCTTAAATACCAACTTCTGGTTGTCACTCCGGACGACGACGAAACCCACGGACTCGATCGCGTTCAGGTTCAGCTCTTGATGGGGCACATAGGGTGCGAAATAGACGAAGTCGCCGACGCCTGCTTGGGCCGCGAATTCCAGGCGCTCACCCCAGCGTATCTCGGTCCGCCCTTTTGTGACGAAAATGACCACTTCGTGACGACCGTGGTGATGAGCACCCGTGCATGCTCCTCCTACGAGAGTCACGCCGCCGATCCATGTCTTTTTGCCCCCGGTTCCGACGAAATCGAAAGCCGTAGCCCGTCCGGTTTCGGCCATGGCCTCGCTCATCGACTCCGCCCGCACGACTCTAACGCTCTCCCGCCAAGCTGCGATCTTCTTCATCGTAAGCCTCTATCCCAGGTGCGGAACGATCTCGCGCAATACGGTGGAGAGGATCCTCAGCGCTATTTGAAGATCGGCGCCATCCAAAAGACCGAAGCCGAGGCGGAAGACACGCGCCTCGTCGCCGAACCACGCGCCGTTTGCCACCCTGACTCCGGCACGTGCAGCGGCTTGATAAAAGCCGCTCACCGCCGCGTCATCGAAGACAGCCGGCCTGAGCCGGACACAGCAGATCGCGCCGGCGTTAGGCCGGACCCATTGGACATGACGGCTGTTTGCCGACACCCAGTCATCCGTCAGATGAACGGCATGGGCGAGCCGCAGGGATCTTTCGCTGAGGACAAGATCGCGTCGCCGTAGAACTGTAAGAGCCAAAGCCTCATCGATCGGTGAACAGGAGATCGCAGTATTGAACTTCCCTAGGACCAATTGCTCGCGCATTTCGGGGGCGCGCGTAATGGCCCAGCCTATCCGGAGGCCGGGCGCACCGTGACACTTTGAAAGCGACGCGACGGAAACGGTCCGGGGGCCGAGGGAAGAGATTACGCTGCGCGTCGGTGGCTGCGTCCCATAGGTTGCCTCGCGATAAGTCTCGTCGACGAGGAGATAGGCATTCGGACATATGCGAGCCATGGCGGCCGCCATCTCTTCGAGTCTGTACTGCTCGATGGTCACGCCCGAGGGATTCTGCGGCGAGGCCAAGCTGACAAGCTTGGTTGCCGGCGAAAGCAGCGCGATGAAATTCGTCAAGTCGGGTTGGTAACCCTCATCGAAAGTTAAGCGCAAAACTTTCACTCTTGCACCGGTCGCTTCCAAGCCGGTGCGGGTATGGGGGAACACCGGCGCGGTAGTAATTGCCTCGTCGCCTTGCCCGCACAGAACCAGGGCAATCAAAAAGAGCGCGTGCGCTCCACCCAAGGTCACGACCACATTGTCGGGGCCTACGTCATGTTGGCCGCCGATCGCTTTGCGAAGCGCTGCTTCACCCTCGGCAGTTCCGTAGCCGAGAGAAGCGTTGCGCAGCGCTTCCCAGTCGCTCGCCTCCAGCAGCTCGCCGAGCGACAGATTGGGACCGACGCTCTCGGCAAGGTCGTAGCGCGGAGCCGCACCAATCAGCGAGATGATGTCGTTCTTTGGAAACCGGCTCAAGACGCGCCTCCTGTCGAAAAACTTTCCGTCCCGTCAGCCTGGACGGGCGTGGAGACGTTGTATCCTTCGCACCGCATAGTAAACAGTTACAGAAATTTCCTATTGTGACTGTAACAGTTCGAGGATCGCGAGCGCGTCGATACAATTTGATCGATGAACCAAAGGCCCTCTCCCGATCTTCCGGGGACGACTCCAATGATGCAGCAGTACCTGCGCATCAAGGGCCAGCATCCCGACATCCTGCTGTTCTACCGGATGGGGGATTTCTACGAGCTGTTCTACGACGACGCGGAGAAGGCGTCACGGCTTCTCGACATCACGCTCACGCAACGCGGAGCCTCGGCGGGCGCGCCGGTGAAGATGGCGGGCGTGCCGGTGCACTCGATCGAGAATTATCTCGGCAAGCTGGTGAAGCTCGGGCAGTCGGTGGCGATCTGCGAGCAGATCGGCGATCCGGCCACGTCGAAGGGGCCGGTGGACCGCCAGGTCACGCGCATCGTCACGCCTGGCACGCTGACGGATTCCTCGCTGCTCGACGACAAGGCGGACAACGTCCTGCTCTCGATCACGAAGGACAAATCCACCGTCGGTCTCGCGTGGCTCTCGCTCGCCTCCGGGGTATTGCGAGTCTCGGAAATCGCGCCGCAGGCCCTGCACAACGAGCTGAAGAGAATCGGGCCGGCCGAGATCCTGGTCGCGGAAGATCTCGAGCTGGGCGGCTATTTCGTCACGAAGCTCGCGCCGTGGCAGTTCGACGTCGAGTCGGGAAAGAAGAAGCTGCTGAAGCAGCTCGGCGCGGCGAGCCTCGCGGGCTTCGGCTGCGAGGACCTGAGCCTCGCGATCGGCGCCTGCGGCGCGCTCCTCGAGTACGCGGGCAAGACGCAGGGACAGGCGCTCGCGCACGTGAGCGCGGTGACCGCCGAGCGCGCCGGCGAATACGTGCGCCTCGACGCTGCGACGCGGCGCAACCTCGAGCTCACCGAGACGCTGCGCGGCGAGCCCGCGCCGACGCTGTTCTCGCAGCTCGATGAATGCGCCTGCGGCATGGGCAGCCGGTTGCTGCGGCACTGGCTGCACCATCCGCTCAGGGACCATCAGGCTCTGCGCGCGCGGCACGAGGCGGTCCTCGAGCTGCGGGAGCGGCACGTGGACGTCCAGAAAGTGCTGCGCCGGTTCTCGGACGTGGAGCGCATCACCGCCCGGGTCGCGCTGCGCAGCGCCCGCCCGCGCGAGCTCTCCGGCCTGCGCGACAGCCTCGCGCTGCTGCCGGAGCTGAGAAAGGCGCTGCCCGACGGCGCGCTCCTGAAGCAGCTCGCGCTCGACCTGGATGTTTCGACCGAATGCAGCAGCCTCCTCGCGAAAGCGATCCAGGAAGAGCCCGCGGCGCGGATCATCGACGGCGGCGTGATCGCGGCCGGCTACAGCGCGGAGCTCGACGAGCTGCGCGGCCTGCAGACGAACGCCGGCGAGTTCCTGGTGAAGCTGGAGATGAAGGAGCGCGAGCGCACCGGGATCGCGAACCTGCGGGTGGCCTACAACTCCGTGCACGGCTACTACATCGAGGTCACGAACGCGCAGGTCGGAAAGATGAGCGCCCAGCTTCCCGACGACTACCGCCGCCGCCAGACGCTGAAGAATGCCGAGCGCTACATCACGCCCGAGCTGAAGGCCTTCGAGGACAAGGCGCTCTCGGCGCGCGACCGCGCGCTCGCGCTGGAGAAGGTGCTGTATGAGGATCTTCTTCACGGATTGAATAGTCACATAAAGCAACTGCAGACCATCTCCCGCGCCATCGCGCAGGTGGACGTGCTGGCGAGCTTCGCGTGCACCGCCGCCCGGCGCGGCTACGTGCGGCCCGAGTTCTCCGAGGAGATCGGGATCGACATCAAGGGCGGCCGCCACCCCGTGGTCGAGGCGCAGATCGACGGCTTCATCGCCAACGACTGCCGCCTCTCGCCGCTGCGGCGCCTCCTGCTGATCACCGGGCCGAACATGGGCGGCAAGTCGACCTACATGCGCCAGGTCGCGCTCATCGCGCTGATGGCGCACGCGGGCTCGTTCGTGCCGGCGAAATCCGCGCGCCTCGGGCCGATCGACCAGATCTTCACGCGCATCGGCGCCGCCGACGACCTCGCCGGCGGGCGCTCGACCTTCATGGTGGAGATGACCGAGAGCGCGAGCATCCTGCACAACGCCACCGAGCGCAGCCTGGTGCTGATGGACGAGGTCGGGCGCGGCACCTCGACCTTCGATGGGCTCGCGCTCGCCTGGGCGATCGCGCGCCACCTGATCGAGAAGAACAAGTCCTCGAGCCTGTTCGCCACGCATTACTTCGAGCTCACGCGGCTCGCGCTCGAGCACAAGGACGTCGCCAACGTGCACCTCGACGCGGTCGAGCACAAGGACAGCGTGGTGTTCCTGCACGCGGTCGAGGAAGGCCCCGCGAGCCAGAGCTACGGCCTGCAGGTCGCCGGGCTCGCCGGCGTGCCGAAGAGCGTCGTCCGCCAGGCGCGCAGGTACCTGCAGCTCCTCGAGGAAAGCAGCGTCTCGAGGGGCGGCCAGAACGATCTCTTCGTCGGCACGGCTCCCGTCGAGGAAGAGCCGAAGAGCGATCCCGTGCGTGACGAACTTGGCAAAATCAATCCCGATGATCTTTCACCGCGCGAGGCGCTCGAATTCCTGTATCGTCTGAAGAAGCTATGAAGCTCCAGCGGTCCTGCGCCTTTGCCCTGCTCGCCCTCACGTGCGGAACGCTGCACGCGGAATACCCGACCAAAACCGTAACGATCGTCGTTCCGTTCAGCGCCGGAAGCGATGCCGACCTCTCGGCGCGCAATCTGGCGCAGCATGCGGAGAAATATCTCGCGCCGCATCAGGTCGTCGTCGTCAACCAGCCCGGCGCCTCCGGCGCCATCGGTACTTCGGCGGTGCGCCAGGCGGCGCCGGACGGCCACACGCTTCTGCTCGCGCGCATCGCCTCGCAGGTGATCCTGCCGGCGACCGATCAGAAGACGCCGTACCAGTGGAGCGACTTCACGTACCTGTCGATGCTCGAGATGAATCCCTACGTGTGCGCGGTGAGGCGCGAATCGCGCTACCGGACGATGCAGAATCTCATCGACGACGTGAAGAAGCGGCCCGGCAAGCTCAACTATGCGACCGTCGGCCCCGGCACGCTGCAGAACTTCGGGCCGCAGTACCTGTTCGCGATCCTCGAGCTGCCGAAGACGGCCGCCATGCCGATTCCATACAAGGGCTCCGGCGACCTGACCACAGCGCTGCTCGGCGGCCAGGTCGATTTCGCCTGCAGCAACCTCGGCGCGCTGCTGCCGCATTTCCGCTCAGGCACGCTGCGCGCCCTCATGACCACGACCGCGCAGCCGCTTAAAGGCCTGCCGCAAGTTCCGACGGTGCGCGCGCTCGGCCTCCCGGCGATGGAGAACTTCGCCGCCTGGTCGGCGCTGGCGGGTCCGGCGGGCCTGCCCGCGGAAGTGACCGGACGCTGGAGCGAGGTGCTCGCGAAGCTGGCGCGCGACCCCGACTGGCTGGGCGGCATCGACAAGCTCGGCGGCATCCCGGCGATCCAGTCCGCGGCCGCGACCGAGAAGTACGTGCGCGACCAGTTCCAGATCTACCAGATGCTGTCGCTGCACCTGGGCATCCGCGAGTAGCGGCTTAGTCGCGCATCTCAGTCGCGCGTCTCAATCGCGCGTCTCAATCGAGCTGGTCCCGGCGCAAACCGATATCGCGCAGCATGCGGTCCGGGAGCGCGCGCAACTCGTCGCGCGCTTGCCGTTTCGTCAGGAAAGTGGAAATCTCTTCTCGCATCCACGTCCAGGTCCCCCAGGACCGCGGATGGCGCACGACGACTTCCGCGACGCGCGCCTTCTCCGCGCCGATGAGCACCAGGCCGTGGCCGCCGACGCGGTAGCTGCGCCCGGCATCGACGAAGCTGTCGCCGGCGCGGCCGTCCTCGGTGATCCAGACGCGGCCGACGAGCACATCGATCGCCGTCCCGCGGGCGCCCTGGAGCGTCAGGAAATCGCGCAGTGTCAGCCTGAGCATCATGGCGCCGATCGTAGGCGGCGCCGGCGTGCCCGTACAGATTCACATTCGGTACACTGTGCCCATAACAGCAGGCGGCGCTCGGGACTGTTATGGGCCGCGCCGCCGCCAACTGTGTCTGGCCGCGGTACAGCGGCCTTGGGAGTATTGCCGGATGCTCGACACCGCGCCCCTCTACCACCAGCTCGCCGATCACATCCACGAGATGATCCGCGCCGGAACGCTGCGCGCGGGCGACCGGGTGCCCTCGGTGCGCAGCTTCTCGCAGCAGCAGGGGGTGAGCATCTCGACGGTGCTGCAGGCGTATCAGCGGCTCGAGGACAACGGCGTCATCGAGGCGCGGCCCCAGTCGGGCTACTACGTGCGACGCCTCCCTGCCGCCGTGCCGGAGCCGGCCTCGTCGCGGCCGCCGCGGCGCGCGCTGAACATCGAGATCAACGAGCTCGCCGACGCGGTGCTCTCCAACGCGACCGATCCGGAGATGATCACGTTCGGCTCGGCCTGCGCGGCGCCGGAGCTGTTTCCGCTCGAGCGGGTGCGGCGCGTGATCTCCACCATCGCCCGGCGCGACCGCGGCGCGCTCGGGCGCTACGGGCTGCCGCCGGGCACCGAGCAGCTGCGCCGCGCGGTGGCGCGGCGCGCGCTCGCGTGGGGCTGCCGCATCGACCATCGTCATCTGGTCACCACCACGGGCTGCATGGAGGCGATCAACATCTGCCTGCGCGCGGTGACGAAGCCGGGCGACCTGGTGGCGCTCGAATCGCCGACCTACTACGGCTTCCTGCAGATCCTGCAGTCGCTCGGGCTGCGCGCGCTCGAGATCCCGACGCACCCGCGCTCGGGCATCTCGCTCGAGGCCCTGGAGCTCGCGCTCGCGGAGCACCCGGTGAAGGCGGTGCTCGTCATGCCCAATGTGTCGAATCCCATCGGCGCCTCGATGTCGGACCCGGCGAAGAAGCGCATGGTCGAGCTGCTCGCGGCGAAGAACGTGCCGCTGATCGAGGACCACATCTACGCCGACCTGTGCTTCGACGCCGTCGCGCCGCGGGCGGCGAAGGCCTACGACCGCGCCGGCAACGTGATGCTGTGCGGCTCGTTCTCTAAGACGCTCTCGCCCGGCCTGAAGGTCGGCTGGATCGAGCCCGGGCGCTGGCGCGACCGCGTGCGCATGCTCAAGTTCGTCGCGAGCGGCGGCCAGAACGAGCTGATGGAGCTCGCGGTGGCGGAGCTGCTCGAGTCGGGCGGCTACGAGCGCCAGCTGCGCCAGCTGCGCCGGCGCTTCGAATCCCAGGTCGACGCGGCGCGCGGCATGATCGCCGAGTCGTTTCCGCGCGGCACGCGGGTCACGCGGCCCTCGGGCGCCTACATCCTCTGGGTCGAGCTGCCGCGCAGCTGCGATTCGATCGCCCTCTTCGAGCGGCTCCTCGAGCGCGGTATCACCATCGCGCCCGGCCCGATGTTCTCAGCGTCGCAGCGCTACCGCAACTGCATGCGCCTCAGCATCGGCCAGGCGTGGACCGCGCGCCACGAGCGCGCCCTGCGCGACATCGGCAGCCTCGCCTGCGAGCTCTCCATCGAGTCCTAGCGAAATCAGGGACAGACCACGTTTTCGATAGCGATAGAATCCGCTGACCGCGACGGGCGGTAAAACGTGGTCTGTCCCTGATTTTGTGATCGACATCGGCGCCAACCTGACGCACGCTTCTTTTCGCGAAGATGTTTCCCAGGTCATCGCGCGCGCACACGAGCACGGCGTAACCAGGATCATCGTTACGGGAACGACCGTCGCCGAGAGTCATGCGGCGCTCGACCTCGCGTCCCGGCATGAAAAGCTGTTCGCGACCGCCGGGGTCCATCCGCATCACGCGCGCGAGTGCGATTCCGGAACGATCCCGGCGCTAAGAGAGCTGGCGAAGCACCCGCGCGTCGTGGCGATCGGCGAGTGCGGCCTGGACTTCAACCGCAACTACTCGCCGCACCCCGACCAGGAGAAATGGTTCGTCGCGCAGGTGGAGTTGGCCCTTGCCGTTCAAAAACCGCTCTTTCTTCACTCGAGGGACGCGCACCCGCGGTTCAGTGAGATTCTCAAATCATTCAGACCCGAAAAAGCGGTCGCGCATTGCTTCACCGGCGGGCGCGAAGAGCTTCATGCTTATCTGGATCTCGGCCTGTACATCGGCATCACCGGCTGGATCTGCGACGAGCGCCGCGGCGCTCATCTGCTCGAGCTGGTGCGCGACATTCCGCGCGAGCGGCTGCTGCTCGAGACCGATTCGCCCTATCTGACGCCGCGCGACCTTCATCCGCAGCCGAAGGCGCGGCGCAATGAGCCGGCGTTTCTTCCGCATATCCTGAGGACCGTGGCGAAGGCGCTGGGGCGGCCGCACGAGGAGATCGCCGCGGAAACGACCCACAACGCCACGGCGTTCTTTGGCTTGAATGAACCTCGTCCATCTGCTCCTGAGCAGCGCTCGCACGCAGCCTGAGCGCCCCGCGCTCGCCGTCGGCAGGCGCGCGGTCCTGTCTTACAAAGACCTCGCTTCCCGCGTCGTGAAGCTGAGCGCCGGATTGAAGAGGCAATTCCACCTGTCGCCCGGCGATCGCGTCGCGCTCGCGATGACGAATTGCCCGGAATACTATGAAGTGCTGTTCGCCTGCTGGCACGCGGGGCTGGTGGCGGTGCCGATGAACGCCAAGCTCCATCCGAAGGAGTTCGCGTACATCCTCGGCAATTCCGGCGCGAAGCTGTGCTTCACGACATCCGATCTGGAATCGACGGTGCCCTCCCCTGTCGTGGTTTCAACCGGGCAATACGAGAAACTGCTCATTGAAGACGCAGGAAAGCCCGAAGAAACCGGACCCGACGATCCGGCGTGGCTGTTCTACACGAGCGGCACGACCGGCGTGCCCAAAGGCGCGGCGCTGACCCATCGCAACCTGCTGTTCCAGGCGCAGGCGTATTTCTCGGACATCGACAAGCTCGGCGCCGGCGACACGATCCTGCACGCGGCGCCGCTGTCGCACGGCTCGGGCCTCTACGGCCTCGCGCACTTCGCCGCCGGCGCGCTGAACGTGATCCCGGAGAGCGGCCATTTCGACGCGGCGGAGATCTTCGCGCTGATCGAGCATTGGCGCCAGGTCTCGTTCTTCGCCGCGCCGACCATGCTCGTGCGCCTGCTCGCGAGCCCCGCCGCGCGGCCGCCGCGCAACCTGAAGACCATCGTCTATGGCGGCGCGCCGATGTATGTGGCGGACGCGCTGCGGGCGATCGATCTCTTCGGGCCGAGGCTCTACCAGCTCTATGGGCAGGGCGAAAGCCCCATGACCATTACCGGGCTGCCGCAGCATTTTCATGAACGGAAGTTCGCCGAAAAGCTGGCGTCCTGCGGCTTCGCCCGCACCGGCGTCGAGGTACGGATATTCGACGAAGCGGACGAAGAGCTTCCCGCCGGTGAAACCGGCGAGATCGTGACCCGTTCCGACTGCGTGATGGCCGGCTACTGGGACAACCCGGAGGCGAGCGCGAGGGCCCTGCGCGGCGGCTGGCTGCACACCGGCGACCTCGGCAGCCTCGACGCCGCGGGCTTTCTCACCATCAAGGACCGCTCGAAGGACCTGATCATCTCGGGCGGCGCGAACATCTATCCGCGCGAGATCGAGGAGGTGCTGCTGACGCATCCGGCGGTGGCGGAGTGCTCGGTCGTCGGCCGGCCGCATGCAGAGTGGGGCGAGCAAGTCGTCGCCTTCATAGTAAGAAAATCTGCGGTAAAAAGCGAGGAGCTCGACCAGCATTGCATGCAGAACATCGCCCGCTTCAAGCGGCCGCGCGAATACCGCTTCGTGGAGGTGCTGCCGAAGAACAACTACGGCAAGGTGCTGAAGACCGAGCTGCGCCGGCTGCTCGCCTGAGGCTGAACCGCCGGAGTCCTGAACCCGCTACGGCAGGGTGCCGGCATCGTAGACCGGATCGTGCAGCAGGTACGCCTCGCGCACCATGCCGTCGTCGGAGAGCTCCACGAAGAAGTCCATCAGCATGTTGTCCACCATCATCGGATAGTCCCAGATATCGCGATGCGACACCGGGCCGCGCCATATCAGGTACGGCGACCCGAAGAACTCGCGCACCTCTTTCGCCGTGGTGGTGCCCGGAACGACGCGGGCGGTGCCCTTCCTGGTAAGGCGCTGCTCGATGTCGATGAGCGTGCCGTCTGGACGCATGCGCACCGCAAACGTATCCCGGCCGGCGGGTGCGTGCGGGTAGAACCACACCGTCTCGCCGGCAGCGTTGACGATCTTCTCCGCCGGCCGCCCCATCAGCGCCTCGACGTCCGCGGCCCTGGCCTGGCCCGGAACCAGCCCGCGGCCGTCGTACGACGCGCATGCTCCGAGACAGAGCGCGAGGAGCGATACGGAAACGATCTTCATCGGGGGTCTCCTTCACCTCTACCCCCCGCGAACACCTGCCGCCTACTCACCCTTCCCTGGCTCGGGGCTGAAATATTTCTCGAACTTGCCCGGCTCGTCCTTGTGGGCGTCGGCGTCGGGCGGCGGCGTGCCCTTGCGGGTGATGTTCGGCCATTTCACCGACTGGTCGGCGTTCAGCTTCAGCCAGCGCTCGGCCTTGCCGTCCGAGTCGGGCAGGATCGCCTTCGGCGGGCACTCGGGCTCGCACACGCCGCAGTCGATGCACTCGTCGGGATGGATGACCAGCATGTTGTCGCCCTCGTAGAAGCAGTCCACGGGACACACTTCCACGCAGTCCATGTACTTGCACTTGATGCAGTCCTCGGTGACGACGTAAGTCATTTCTGTTCTCTTCTGCCTCCGCGAAACCCCAATTATCGCATTGCGTAGGGGACTCTTTACATCGGCGTACTACAGGAGCGTACACGGTTCGGCTACAGCGCCTCCCGCGAGTGTGCGAAATGTGGTTTCTGCGCCTACAAGAGCATTGCCCGTCGCTGCCCCGCGGCTCAAGATACGCGGCTCGTACCGCACCATGCTCCTATGAATCCGCACACCGACCGCAGGCGCCGGCGTCTCCTGCCCCTGCCCCTCGCGGGGCCGCTCGCGATCATCGCCGGCGCGCTGGCGGTGCTGCTCGTCGCGGGCCGCGAGCTGTTTTCCGCGGCGCACGACTACGTCGCGGCGGGCAAGGCCTGGCCGCAGGACCTGCTGGTCCACCTGCTGCTCGCCGCCGGCGTGTCGCTGGTGATCCTGGCGGTGCTCATGACGCAGCGCGCGCTGCGGCGCATCGCGGCCGCCGAGAAGACCGCGCGCGACAGCGAGGAGCGCCTGCTGCTCGTCGCGAACAACGTCCCGGCGCTCATCTCTTACGTCGACCGCGAACAGCGCTACCGCTTCAGCAACCAGACGTACACCGACTGGTTCGGCATCGCCCACGAGGAGATGGCCGGACGCACCGTGGCCGAGGTGTTCGGCGAGGAGGCCTATGGCCGCATGCGCGAGAACATCGAGCGCGTGCTCGCCGGCGAAGAGGTGGAGTTCGAGTTCGCCACCGCGGAAGGCGGAAGGCGGCGCACGCTGCAGATCTCCTGCGTGCCGCAGCTCGGCCGCGACGGCGCGGTGCAGGGCTTCTACATGCTCGGCAACGACGTGACCGCGCTCAAGCGCGCGCAGGAGGACCTGCGCTTCGCCGCGATCCAGCTGCAGCAGGACGCGCAGCGCCTCGAGTTCCTCGCGCATCACGACGCGCTCACCGGGCTGCCCAACCGCGCCATGTTCGCCGAGCGCGCCCGGGAAGCGGTGGCGCACGCCAAGCGCCACGGCAAGAACGCCGCCTTCCTGTTTCTCGACCTCGACAACTTCAAGCAGATCAACGACGGCCTGGGCCACGAGGTGGGCGACGGGCTGCTGAAGGCGATCGCCGCCCGGCTGCGCGCCGCGGTGCGCGGCGACGACTTCGTGGCGCGCATCGGCGGCGACGAGTTCTGCGTCCTCATGCAGGACATCACCGATCCGCGCGAGGCCGCGGCGGTGGCGCAGAAGCTGCTCCACGAGCTGCACTCGGCCTACCGCGTCGGCACGCACGAGCTCGTCTCGGGCGGCAGCATCGGCATCGCCTGCGTGCCCCTCGACGGCGACGACGTCTCGACGCTGATGCGCCTCGCCGACACCGCGATGTACCGCGCGAAGGAGCGCGGCCGCAACGGCTACCAGTTCTTCTCCGCCGCGCTGGGGCATGACGCCGCCGCCGCCGCGGCGCTCGCCGACGAGCTGCGGGCGGGCCTCGAGCGCGGCGAGCTGTTCCTCGTCTACCAGCCGCGCGTCGATGTCGCCACGCGCCAGGTGGTGGGCGCCGAGGCGCTGCTGCGCTGGAGCCATCCGCGGCTCGGCGTGCTCTCGCCCGAGTCTTTCCTCCCGCTCGCCGACGAGACCGGCCTCCTCGTGCCGATCGGCGCCTGGGTGCTGCGCGAGGCCTGCGCGCAGGGCAAGCGCTGGCTCGAGGCCGGCATCCGGCCCCTGACCGTGATCGTCAACGTGACCGCGCGCCAGCTGCGCCACGGCAGCCTCGCGCAGCAGGTACGCGAAGCCCTCGCCGCCAGCGGCCTGCCCGGCGAGTCGCTGCTGATCGAGCTGCCCGAGACCGCGGTGCGGGCGATTCCGGAAGCGCTCGAGGAAGCGATGCGTGGCGTGGTCGCTGCCGGCGCGCGGCTCGGCGTGGACGATTTCGGCACCGGCTATGCCTCGCTGCCGCTGCTGCAGCACCTGCGCGTCGGCGCGGTATGCATCGACCGCCAGCTGATCGCCGGCGTGCCGAGCGACGGCGAGCGCGCGAGCATCGCGCGGGCGCTCATTGCCCTCGCACGCGGCCTCAACTTCGAGGTCGCCGCGAAGGGCGTCGAGAACCATGCGCAGCGCGAGTTCCTCGCCGACAGCGGCTGCCGGGTCTGCCAGGGCGATCTCTTCGCCCCGCCCGGCCCCGCCGAGGAGATCGAGCCTTTCCTGCGCGCGCGCCGCGCCGCCTAGCTCGGGGTAAAGCAGCCCTCGATTAGCACTTCGTGCACAGGAAATAGTCGATTGTCCCGGCCTGCCCCGCCGGGGTAACGTAGCGTCCAGGGAGACATAAAAAATGCCGATCCTTGGCGGAATCCTGCTGCTGATCCAGGCGTGCTTCGCCTACCATGCCCTGAAGACCGGGCGGCCCTACTGGTGGCTGTTCGTGATCATGGGGTTTCCGGTGATGGGCTGCATGCTCTACTACTTCATCGAGGTCTTTCCCACGTCGCGGGAAAGCCGCAAGGCCGAGAAGGCGGTGCGCGCGCTCACGCGGGCGCTCGACCCCGACAAGGAGCTGCGCGCGCGTGTCGCCGACCTCGAGTCCTGCGGCAGCGTCGAGAACCGGATCCTGCTTGCCCGCGAATGCACCGAGCACCGCATGTACGACGACGCGGCGACGCTGTACCGCCGCTGCCTGAGCGGCGTGCACGAGAGCGATCCGGACATCCGCTTCGGCCTCGCGCGGGCGCTGGAGCTCGGCGGCCGGTTCGAGGAAACGCTCGCGGTCACGCAAAAGCTGCGCGCCAGCCATCCGTCGTTCCGCGTCACCGACGTCGGCCTCGTGCATGCCCGGGCGCTGGAGGGCGCGAACCGCATCGACGAGGCGCTGAGCGAGCTGAGGATTCTCGCCGACACCTATCCGGGCGAGGAAGGACGCTGGCGCTACGGCGCGCTGCTGGTGCGGCTCGGGCGCACGCCCGACGCGCAGGAGGTGTTTCGCCGGATGCTGCGCAATGCCGAACGCATGCCCGGCCACTACCGCGAAGCTCAGGGAGAGTGGCTCGACCTCGCGCGTGAGACCATGCAGGCCTGATGGCCTCCGAGCTTCTCGCTTCGCCCTTTCTCATCGCCGCGCTCGTCCTCGGGGCGCTCGGCGCGCTGCTGATCCTCGCCGCGATCGTCGCGCTGGTGCGGCTGCGGCCGCTGGGCTTCGCATTCCGGACGCTCGCCGGATTGCTCCTGCTTTCGCTCGGCAGCGTGGCGGGGCTGATCGCCCTCGGCACGCAGGGCTACCGCGCTCTCACGCGCGAGGATGTCGCGGCGCGCCTTACGGTCCAACCGACCAGTCCGCAGCGTTTCGCGGTGACGGTGCGCCTCGCCGACGGGCGCGAAGCGGCCTTCGACGTGGCGGGCGACGAAGTCTACGTCGACGCCCGCGTTCTCAAGTGGAAGCCGGCCGCGAACCTGCTCGGCCTGCATACCGCCTACGAGCTCGACCGGGTGGCGGGACGCTACCGCGACATCGCGCAGGAGCGCGCCGCGCCGCGCACCGTGCATTCGCTCGGCCAGGAGCGGCCGGTGAACCTCTTCCGGATGCGCGAGCGCTACCCCTTTCTCGCCTCGGCGTTCGACGCCGAATACGGCTCGGCGAGCTTCGTCCCGGTGACCGGACCGGCCGAGCTCGAGCTGCGGGTGTCGACCAGCGGCCTGCTGATCCGCGAAGCCGCGCCGAAGTAAGCACGGAGAAAGACGGGTGCGCCCGAGCATCAGGTCGCGCAGGTTGTGGATCGGTATCGGTATCGGCATCCTCATTCCGTTGATCACCCTGGCGCAGTGGGCGCCGCAGTGGTTCGCCGCGGCGATGGGAAAGCCGTACATTCCCTGCCGCGAAAGCGACAAGGCTTGCGTGGCGAAGGCCATCTCGGAGCATGCCGTGAGGCGCCTTGGCTACTGGAAAAACGCCTTGTCCAGGCCGCTGGAGGAACGCATCGGCGCGGGCGCCCCTGAGCTCGTCGCCTATATCACGCTCGACAACCTGCAGCACGCGATCCGCAACCGGCCGCGTCAGGTCATGCCGGCACCGGCTTTCGTGCGCGAAGTTCGCCAGGCGCTCGCCGAATTGCCGCCGCAGGTGCGAGAACCGCTCGCGGCGAAGCTGGCGGGCATTTATTTCATCGAGGACATCGGCAGCACCGGCTTCAACGATCAGATCGTCGACCCGTCGGGGAAAGCGGTCGCGGGATTCATCGTGCTCGATCCGTCCACGCTGAACCGCAGCGCGAATGCCTGGGCTACGTGGAAGGAAAGCACGCCCTTCAGGATCGCCTCCGGAATCCGGCTCGAGGCGCTGATCGAGAGCGAAGCGCAGAACACCCGGAAGAACGCCATTCAATACATCCTGCTCCACGAGCTGGGTCACATATTCTCCATCGGCGCCGCGGTGCACCCTTCATGGACCGTGCCACCCGGGAAGGTCAGGCCGGCGGACTATCCATTCTTTCTCCTGACCTGGACCCAGTCGGCGGACCGGCAAAGCTATGTAAGCGTGTTCGACGACGTGTTTCCGCAGCGCAAGGACATCGCCTACTACTCCGCCCCGGCGAGGCTCGACGCAGGCCAGATGCCCGACGTGTATGCGGCGCTGGAGCGCACCAGCTTCGCGACACTCTACGCGGCGACCAATCCGTTCGACGATTTCGCTGAATCGTTCGCGAGCTACGTGCACGCGGAGCTGATGGGGAAGCCCTGGGAAATCAGGATCCATCGCGACGGGGGGGCCGCGAGGTCCTACCGGCTGTGCTGGGGCCAGCCGCGGTGCCGGCAAAAACAGACGATCCTGAAGGAAATGCTCGGCGGCTGACCGCAGTCAGGCCTCGATCACGAAGTCGAAGCTGCCGTCTAGGAGGTCTTCTTTCCTGACGATCTTCAGCTGCAGCGAGCTCTGGTACAGCCCGTCGCGGTGGTGGCCGAATTCCTCGGGGAAATACAGCTGCGTCGTCAGGACACGCCTGCCCGGCGCCTGGACGTTGACATGGATGTGGCGAGCGCGGCCGGGATACTCGGCGGGGAGGATGGTCTCGAGGCGCCAGCGTCCCTGCGCATCGGTGAGCTGGTGGCCGCGATAGCTGAAGCCCTGGTTGTCGTAGTCGCCGAACTCGTCCGCATGCCAGAAATCGAGCAGCGCGTTCGCTACCGGTTTGCAGCTTGCGGACAGCACCAAGCCTGTCACCGTCAGTTTCAAGTTTTGTGCCGCATTTTCAATCAACGAAACCCGGCGCGGAGAGTCCGGCTTGAAGAACGGCCCGGCGGTCTGGCGCACGGTCTGCTTGCCGCAGGACGGCGTGAGCGGCGCGCTTTGCGCGAGCAGCGTGGAAGAAAACAGCAGCGCCGGCGGAAGGCACGCGCCGGCCGCGGCTGCGCCGAGGAGGCGTCGGCGGCGGATCGAGCCCGGACGGTCAGCCGGCATTGCCCTGCCGCGGATGCTGCCGGTAGCCGAGCTGCTGCATGAGTTGCCTTTCGCGCTCCGCCGGATTCGAGCAGACTTCCCAGCTGTAGTGCGTGGCGCGCTTCGGATCGTCGGCGGCAAGCCTCGCCAGCTCCTCGAAAAGCCTCGAATGAATCGTCACTCCGCCGCCGGCGGCGTGGCCGAGATAGACGAGCTCGTCGTTCGCCCACAGCGCGAACACCCCCTTCGTCTTCGGCGCGTCCTCCACCATCATCGGGATGAACCGCCACTTCTTCGTGCTTATTGCGCTCACTGCGGCGGATTCTACCGATCGCCGGGAATTCTGCAGCGATGTAGTCGTTTCCGCGACGCGCGGCGCTAGCCCTTCACGCAGAGCACCTGCTTCAAAGTGTGAACTATTTCCACGAGATCGGACTGGTTGGCCATCACCGCATCGATGTCCTTATAGGCGCCCGGAATCTCGTCGAGCACGCCGCGATCTTTTCGGCATATCACTCCTAGAGTTTGCGCATGAAGATCTTCCGTCGTGAACCGGCGATGCGCCTCGTTGCGGCTCATCCTGCGCCCCGCGCCGTGCGCGCAGGAGTGGAAGCTCTCCGCCGCGCCCTTCCCCCGCACGATGTAGCTGCGCGCGCCCATGCTGCCCGGGATGATGCCGGGCTCGCCCGCGCCGGCGCGGATCGCGCCCTTGCGCGTGAGCCACACGCTCTCGCCGTAATGGACCTCGCGCTCGACATAGTTGTGGTGGCAGTTGACCGCGCCTCCGACCACGCCGAAGGCCGGCAGGTGCCGGCGCAGCGCGCCGAGCGCGAGGTCCATCATCTCGGCGCGGTTGCGGCTGGCGTAGTCCTGCGCCCAGCCCACCGCCTCCACGTAGTCGTCGAAGTGCTGAGCGCCCTCGGGGAAATACGCCAGGTCCGCGTCGGGCAGGTGGGCGTTATTTTTCTCGGCGTCTTTTTTTGCCAGCGCAATGAAATAGGTCCCGATCGCGTTGCCGATGCCGCGGCTGCCCGAATGCAGCATCACCCAGGCCTGGTCCGACTCGTCGAGGCACAGCTCGATGAAGTGGTTGCCGCCGCCGAGCGTGCCCATCTGGTGCGCCCAGCTCGAGCGCTTGCCGACGCGTTTGCCGATACCCGGATGGTTTTCAAGAATGCTCTTCAACTTCCGTTCAAAAGGCCTGGCGGCAGCGCTCCGCACGCCACGATCGTCGTGCTGATTGAAGCCGACCGGCACATCTCGCCCGATCTGCGAAAAAACTTTCTTGAGAGAAGATTCGTCGAAATCGTTCCCGGTCAAGGACAGGCGCGTGGCAATCATCCCGCAGCCGATGTCGACCCCGACCGCCGCCGGAATGACCGCCTTCAGCGTCGGAATCACCGAGCCGACCGTGGCGCCGATCCCCAGGTGCACGTCGGGCATCGCGGCGACGTGGTGGTGCACGATCGGCAGCCGCGAGATGTTGACGAGCTGCTGGCGCGCCGACGGCTCGACATCGTCGGTATAGACCTTGACGGGAACGCGGCCTTCGCTGATCTCCTGGCGGACGGGCATGCGGATCAGAGCTTGAGCAGCCTGGCCGCCGAGTCGTCCACGCGCAAAGCCGGCTTCCAGGCATGCGTGTGGACGTCGATCGCTACGAGCTTGCTTATGTCCATCTCAGGATTTCCTCGGCTTGATGTTCGGCCACAGCTTGCGCACCTCCTTCATGCAGCGCTCGGCGACCTCCTCGAGCCCGGGCGGAAGATCGGTCCCGAGAGCCAGCACCGCATGGCCCAGCTCGCCCACCATCTCGGAAGAGCTGGTCCAGCCGACGACCTTGAGGCTCTCGAGCGCCTCGGCGTCGCGGCCGCGTCCCTGCGCGCGCAGCCCGCGGATCAGCTCGTCGAAGGGGGCATCGCTCACGGCTTGGCGAGGGCCCTTGGCGAACCGCGGAGTCATGAGACCACCCGCGGCGAGCCGGTATAGAGCTCTTCCAGCAGAGCGGCGCGGCGCACGAGCACGGCGCGCTGGTTGATCGTCCCCTTGTCGGTCATCTCGCCGGCGTCGAGCGAGGGGGGCTCGTCGAGAACGAGGACGCGCGCGATGCGGTTGGAGCTGCCCGAGCTCTCAAGGGTCTTGAAAAGGAGATCGAACTGCTCCCTGGAGAAGCCGGCGGCGGGAAACACCAGCGCCGCCAGCTCGTTTCTGCCCTCGCCCGCGATCACCACGTCGCGCACCATCGGCGCGAAGTGCTCGATGAAGACCGCGCGCAGCGGCCCGACATGCACCCAGGTCCCGGTGGACAATTTGAAGTCTTCGGCGATCCGGCCTCGATAAATCAATCCAAGTTCGGGTGTTTTCTCATTTTCAAAAACAAAGGAATCTCCGAGGCGGTAGTAGCCTTCCTCGTCGAAGGCCACGGCGGTCAGCTCGGGCTGGCGCCAGTAGCCCGGCGTGATGCTGGGGCCCTTCAATCGCATCTCGTATTTGCTTTCGAACGGCACCAGCTTCACTTCGACCCCGGGGGGCGGCAGGCCCATGTTGGCGGCGTTCGCGGAATCCCACATGCGCCCGAGCGCATAGGGCGCAGTCTCCGTGGAGCCGAGGCCGGTCAGGAACAGGATCTGCTCGCCGCAGGTCTCGAGCGCGAGCCGCTTCATCTCGTCGAAGACGTGCTGCGACAGGCCGGCGCCCGCAAACCACAGCACTTTCAACCGGCTGAAAAATGTTTTTCTCAATTCGGAATCTTTGCGAAAAAAAGGCAATAGCGCTTCATACCCCTTGGGCACGGTGAAGTACCAGGTCGGCGAGATCTCCCTCAGGTTGCGCACCGTCGTCTCGATCGCGCCCGGCATCGGCTTGCCGTCGTCGATGTAGTACGTGCCGCCGTTGTAGAGCACCAGGCCGAAATCGTGGTTGCCCGCCGCGGTGTGGTGCCACGGCGCCCAGTCGACGATCACCGGCGGCTCGTCCTGGAAATACGCGAGCATGGTGCGGATCATCCGCTGGTTCGAGCACCACATGCGGTGCGTGTTGATCACCGCTTTCGGCATGCCCGTCGAGCCGGAGGTGAAGAGGAATTTGGCGATGGTATCGGGGGAGACCTGCGAGTGTGCAAAATCGACCGCTGCGCTTGCCTTGTTTTCTTCGAGGAGATGAAAATTCTCTTTGAAAAGAACTTCGGTGCCGGGAGGGACGGCGGCGTCGATAGCGCGGCTGAAGGCGCCTTCCAGCGACGCGTAGACCAGCCCGGGCGTCAGCAGGCCGATGATCGCCTTCAGCTTGGCGAAATCGGCGGACAGCAGCGAGTACGCGGGCGAGACCGGCGCGTAAGGGATGCCGGCGTACAGGGCGCCCAGCTCGATCAGGGCATGCTCGATGTCGTTGCCGGAAAGCACGACCACCGGGCGCTCTTTGCTCAATTTTCTTTCCAAGAGAGACTGAGCTACCCGGCGGGCGCCCTCGCGCACTTCCGCGTAGGTGAAACGCTGCCAGTCCCCGCCGGACTCGCGCTGGGCCAAGAACACCCGGTCGGGCGCGTTCGCCGCCCAGTAATCCAGCTTCTCGGCCATCGACCTCGGGAAGCCGCCCAGCGCATGCGGCGAGCGCAGATGCACTATCCCGCCGGAACGGCGCTCGAGCGCGACGTCCGCGGCGCCCAGCCGGACCGCGCGAGTGGGAGCTGCCATGGTTTGCGCACGGAATTGTAATCGTCTATAACCACCCGCTTACCGGGAGGAGGAACGGATGAACCGCCGCAACTTCAACAGCGCGCTCGCCGCCGCCGGAGCGCTCGCCGCCGCGAGCCCGTTCGGCATCGTCCGCGCGCAGGCGCAGAAGCTCAAGGTGGGCGTGCTCCTGCCGCGCTCGGGCTACCTCAGCTTCATCGGCCAGTCGTGCCAGAAGGGGGCGGATCTCGCGCCGGGGGTCATAAAGGAAATGCTCGGCGTCGATATCGAGCTGATGAACGCCGATTTCGAGACCAACGTCGACACCGCGCGCACGCGGGCGGAGCGTCTCATCCAGGAAGGCGCCAACGTGCTGGTCGGCCCCTTCGACTCGGGCGCCGCCGCGGCGATCGCGCAGGTCGCCGAGCAGCGCGGCATCCCGTTCATCATCAACATCGCGGCCGCCCCGCAGATCACCGAGCAGGGCTACAAGTTCGTGTTCCGCAATTTCCAGACCGCCGGCGACATCGTGCGCAACGGCCTGGACCTGATCGGCGATCTGTTCCGCGCCACCAGCACGGTGCCGCGCACCGCGGTCTACATGCACGTCAACGACACCTTCGGCCAGGGAATGACCAAGGGCATCCAGGCGCTGCTTCCCACGCGCACCCAGCTGCCGTTCAAGATCGTCGACACGATTTCCTACGATCCGGCGGCGAAGGACCTGACGGTCGAGGTCTCGAAGGCGAAGGCCAGCAATGCTGACTTTCTCCTTTTGGTCTGCCGCCTGAACGACGCCATCCTCCTGCGCCGCGAGATGGTGAAGCAGCGCTGGAACCCGATGGGCATCATCAGCCCGGGCTCGCCCGGCATGTACGAGGAGCAGTACTTCAAGACCCTCGGCAAGCTCTCCGAGCACGCCATCTCCAACGTGCCCTGGTACAACCCGAACGCGCCGCTCACCAAGGTGGTGGAGAAGGCCTTCCTCAAGCAGAACCCGACCGGCTTCACCTTCGAGGCGATCCTGATCGCCGCCGACGCCTTCAAGCGCGCGCGCAGCACCGATCCGAAGACGCTCGCCGACGCCATCCGCCAGACCAGCATCACCGACAAGATGATGCTCGGCGGCCCGATCAAGTTCAACGCCAAGGGCCAGGTGGAAGGCATCGGCTCGGCGTGCGTGCAGAACCTGAACATGATGCCGACGGTGGTGCTGCCGCAGAGCGCCGCGACCACGAAGCCGGTGTTCCCGGCGCCTTACTACAAAAAAACGTAGTGATCAATAATTGGGGTCAGATCAACATTACCGCAGCTTTGCGAAGTTGTAATGTTGATCTGACCCCAATTATTTGATGTCTTTTGACCTTGTAGCGAATGTCGTCGTAGCCGGGGTCCTGACGGGCCTCGTCTACGGCCTGATGGCGCTCGGGCTGTCGGTGATCTTCGGCGTGGTGCGCGTGGTCAACTTCGCGCACGGCGAGATGATGACCCTCGCGATGTACGCCGCGGCGGCGCTCTTCGGCGCCCTCAAGCTCGATCCGTTCCTGTGCATCCTGCCGGTCGCGGCGGCGTTCTTCGCCTTCGGCTACGCGATGCAGGCCGGCATCATCAACCCGTTCATCACGCGGCCCGAGCATTCGCAGTTCATGCTGCTCGTCGCCGTGGCGATCATCCTCGTCAACGCGATGCTGATGCTCTTCGGCCCCGACGCGCGCAACGTCCAGGTCGACTACCAGCTCGAGTCCTTCGAGCTCGGCCCGATCCTGGTCGACAAGGCGCGGCTGTACGCCGCGGCGGCCTCGGTGCTGAGCGCGTCGGCGCTTTTTCTTTTCTTCAAATATTCCCTGACCGGAAAGGCGATCCGCGCCTGCGCCGACAACCACCTCGGCGCCCGCGTCGTCGGGCTGAACGTGAAGCACCTGTACGCCCTCACCTTCGGCCTCGGCTCGGCCTGCGTCGCCGTCGCGGGCTGCGCGATGGTGCTGCTGGTCGACGTCACGCCCGGCCTGGGCCCGTACTACACGCTGCTCGCCTTCGTCATCGTCATCGTCGGCGGCCTGGGCTCGATGGGCGGCGCGCTCCTCGGCGGCGTCCTGATCGGCGTCTCCGAAGCGCTCGCCGGCCTGTTCATCGCCCCCTCCGCAAAGAGCATGTTCAGCTTCGGTTTGCTTATTTTGGTTTTACTTTTCCGCCCTCAAGGTTTACTGGGAAGACGCGCATGAGCCGGGCAAGCGCAGCGCTCGCGTTTCTAGCGGTTCTACTAATTGCGTTTCCGTGGCTGGCAGGCCCTTACGCCCTCTCCATCGCCACGCTGATCCTCTACTTCGCCTACACCGGCCAGGCGTGGAACGTGATGATGGGCTTCGCCGGCCAGCTCTCGCTCGGCCATGCGCTTTACGTGGGCGTGGGCGGCTATGTCGCCGGGGCGCTGTTCTTCCACTACGGCATCGGCCCGTGGCTCGGGCTGTGGCTCGCCATCCTGGCGTGCGTGCTGCTCGGCCTCACCGTCGGCTTTCTCGCGTTCCGCTTCGGCATCTCCGGCGTTTATTTCGCCCTGCTCACCATCGCCTTCGCCGAGTTCACGCGCATCGGCTTCGACCATCTCGACTGGACCGGCGGCCCCGGCGGCATGTTCCTGAAAGTCGCGCAGCGCGACGCCTGGGATCTCCTTAACTTTCGCGGCCCGCCGATCATGTATTACTACGCCATGGTCTTTTTGACGATCTTCGCCTTCCTTCTGTGCGCGTGGCTGTTGAAATCCAAAGCCGGCTACTACTGGCGGGCCATTCGCGAGAACGAAGAGGCCGCGCAGGCGCTCGGCATCAATACCTTCCGCTGGAAGATGCTCGCGGTGGCGATCAGCTCGGCGATGACCGCGGTCTCCGGGGTGTTCTTCGCCTTCTATTACAACAACCTTTTCCCGGAGCAGATCTTCGGCATCAACCGCTCGATCGAGCTGATCCTCGGGCCGATCATCGGCGGGATCGGCACGCTCTTCGGCCCGATCCTCGGCGCCGCCGTGCTTACGCTTCTGTCAGACGGCATCACCGAGGGCCTCGCCCTGCTCGGCTGGGAGATCCCCGGGATCAAGCAGGTGTTCTACGGCCTCGTGCTGCTCGCCGTCGTCATGTTCCTGCCGCACGGAATATGGCCCACTATCGCGGGGCGTCTCGGCCTCGGAAGGAAAACGTGAGCCTCCTCTACGAATCGTTCGGTTTCTTCACCCAGTGGCCGCTCGCGGCGCTGGCGCCGGCCGCGCTGTTCTTCGCCGCCTATTTCTGGAAGCGCGGCGCCCTCACCGGCCTCGCCGCGGGGCTCTGGGTGCTCTACACCGTCTACGAGCACCTGATGAAGTGGCGCGTGCTGTGCTCCGGCGATTGCAACGTCCGCGCCGATCTCCTCGTGCTGTATCCGGCGCTGTTCGTGGTTTCCGTCGCCGCGCTCGCCGAGTTCGTCATCAGAAGGAAAAAGGAGAAGGCGGCCGATGGCGCTCCTTGAAGTACGCGGCATCGGCAAGTCGTTCCGCGGCCTGCGCGCGGTGCACGACGCGTCGTTCGAGATCCCGGAAGGGAGCATCAACGCCCTCATCGGCCCGAACGGCGCCGGCAAGACCACCATCTTCAACATGATCGCCGGGGTCTTCGCTCCCGACTCTGGTTCCATTATTTTTGATAAACAACTCATTAACGGACTTCGACCCGATCAAGTCTGCGCCGCCGGCATCGGGCGCACCTTCCAGATCGTCAAGCCCTTCGCCGGGCTCTCGGTGCTCGAGAACGTCATGGTCGGCGCGTTCCTGCGCGAGAAGACCGCCGCGGGCGCGCGCGACCTTTCCCGAAGCATTCTCGAAAAGCTGAAGCTCGACGCCAAGGCGGGCCAGCCCGCCGCCTCCCTCACCCTTCCGGACCGCAAGCGGCTGGAAGTGGCGCGCGCCCTCGCCACGCGCCCGAAGCTCCTGCTCCTCGACGAAGTGATGGCCGGCCTGCGTCCCACCGAGACCGACGAGATGGTCGAGGTGTTCCGCGACCTCAACCGGAGCTACGGCACCGCGATCCTCCTCATCGAGCACGTGATGCGCGCCGTGATGGCGCTCGCGCAGCACATCGGCGTCCTGCACCACGGCGAAGTCATCGCCCGCGGCAGCCCCGCGGAGATCGTGCGCAACCCCGCCGTGCTCGAGTGCTACCTCGGCGAGGAAACCGAAGTATGAGAAATCAGGGACAGACCACGATTTCCTAATGCTTTCAGTTCAAAATCTCGATCTTTTCTACGGCGATGCGCAAGCCCTCTCCGACGTCTCGCTCGATGTGCCCAAAGGCGAGATCGTCGCCATCATCGGCGCCAACGGCGCCGGCAAGTCCTCGCTCATCCGCGCGATCGCCGGCATCGAACCTCCGCGCTCCGGAAAGATTTTCTTCGACCGGAAAGACCTGACCGGCCTCGAATCCCATCAGATCTGCAACCTCGGCATCGGCCAGGTCGCCGAAGGCCGCCAGGTGTTCCCGAGCCTCACGGTGCTCGAGAACCTGCAGATGGGCGGCTTCCTGCCGCGCGCCCGCAAAAGCGCAACGCGCACCCTCGAAGAAGTCCTGGCGATGTTCCCCCGCCTGCGCGAGCGCGCCACCCAGACCGCCGGCACCCTCTCCGGCGGCGAGCAGCAGATGCTCGCCATCGGCCGCTGCCTCATGGGCGCCCCCGAGCTCATCATGTTCGACGAGCCCTCCCTCGGCCTCGCCCCCGTCGTGGTCCAGGAAGTCCTGCGCACCATCCGCCTCCTCAACGAACGCGGCATGACCATCCTCCTCGTCGAGCAGAACGTCGCCGTCTCGCTCAAGATCTCCCAGCGTGCTTATGTTCTCGAGAACGGGCGCATCGTGATGAGCGGCTCGGGCAACGAGCTTTTGCACAATGATCGTGTGAGGCAGGCCTACATGGGCCTTTAGATATTCATATGTTCAACATGATTATTACCAATGACGGAAAACCAATGAAAACCGCGCTTGTTTGTCTGGCCGTTGCGCTGACGGTTGTATCGTCTTCGGCGCCAGCTCAGAATCCGGAAACCGTCCCGCAATTCCAGGTCGACGCCTTCTGGCCGAAGCCGTTGCCGAACAAGTGGATCCTCGGCCAGGTGTCGGGGATCGCGACGGATCGGTTCGACCGGGTCTGGGTAGTGCATCGGCCGCGCTCGCTTACGCCGCGGGAGCGCGCGGCGGAGGGGCCTTCGCCGGAGGGGAAGTGCTGCGTGGCGGCGCCGCCGGTGCTGGTGTTCGACGGCTCGGGGAATTTTCTGTTCTCGTGGGGCGGACCGGGGGCGGGGTACGAGTGGCCGGAGAGCGAGCACGGGATCTTCGTGGACGCGAACGACTTCGTCTGGCTGGCGGGGAACGGCAAGGCCGACGGGCAGCTCCTGAAGTTCACGATGGACGGGAAATTCGTGCTGCAGATCGGCAAGTCGGGGACGGGGAACGACAGCAATTCGACGGTGCGCCTGGGCTCGCCGGCGGATGTGGCGGTAGATGTCCCGGCGAAGGAAGTCTTCGCGGCGGACGGCTACGCCAACCGGCGCGTGGTGGTGTTCGACTCCGAGACCGGAGCGTACAAGCGCCACTGGGGCGCGTACGGCAAGCCGCCGAAGGACGACAAGACGCTGCCCTACGATCCGGCAAAGCCGCCGGCGCTGCAGTTCGCGAATCCGGTGCATTGCATCCGGCTCGGTGCGGACGGGCTCGTCTACGTCTGCGACCGCACGAACGACCGCCTGCAGATCTTCCGCAAGGACGGCAGCTTCGTGTCCGAGCATGTCTTCGAGAAGAGCACGCGCGGCACCGGCTCGGTGTACGACCTGGTCTTCTCGCCCGATCGCGCGCAGCGCTACATGTACATGGCCGACGGGATGAACGGCGAGGTGCGCATCGTGGACCGCGCGTCCAAGAGCGTCCTCGGGCGCTTCGGCCAGAACGGCCGGCAGGCGGGCCAGTTCACCGCGCTTCACAACATCGCGGTGGACCGCCAGGGCAACCTCTATACGGCCGAGGTGCAAACCGGCCAGCGCGTCCAGAAATTCCGCCGCATCGATCCTCAGAACTGAGAGCCGTGTGAACACTCCGTCGATCGTCCTGCTCGCGCTGGTTCCGCTGATCGCCTGGCGCATGTACTCGCGCATCCGGCGGATGGTCGGGCGCCAGCGCCTGTCGCGCATCCGGCCGTGGGTCTCGGTGTTCCTGTTTCCCGTGCTCGTCCTGCTGCTCGCGTTGCTGTCGCGCCATCACCCGGTCGCGCTCGGCGCTTTGGGCGGCGGCCTCGCCGCCGGCGCGCTGCTCGCGGTCTACGGGTTGCGCCTCACCCGCTTCGAGCGCACGCCGCAGGGCCTGTTCTACACGCCGAATGCCCATCTGGGCATCGCGCTGTCGCTGCTGCTGGTCGGCCGGGTCCTCTACCGCCTGGTGCAGGTCTATTCGGGCGACGCGCTCACCGCGGCGGCCTCGTCGGACTTCGTGCGCAGTCCCGCGACGCTCGCGATCTTCGGCACGCTCGCCGCCTACTACGTCGCGTACGCCATCGGTCTTCTGCGATGGCGGCGGGCGGAGGAAAAGCCTCGTGTTCATTCACCTGATGCAGGACATTTCTGACAGATGAAAACGGGTCCCCGGTGATACAGTCTGGAAAACATCCAAGGGGGGCCTTGCATGCCGATTCGATCCTTCCGCGCGCTCGCACCGATCGGGCTGCTTCTGCTGGCCGGGTGCGGCGGTGCGATCACCACTCCCGACGCGATGCGGGAATACGTGCAGGGCAACCGCGCGTTCTCGAAGAAGGAGACCTTCGAGGTGCCGCGGCCTTACGCCGCGGTGACGCAGGACCTCAAGCGCAGGAGCGAGGATTGCCTGGACAAGACGTTCCAGGTCACCCGGGAATCTTCCGCGCTGATCACCATCGGCTCCCGTTCCTGGAACGACGGCTACACCCGCTACATCCCGGTCTCGACCATCGGTCCCGCCAAGGCCGAGTTCTATACCAAGTTCTGGGACAGCAAGGCGCGCGCGGTGAACACGCCGGCGGGCGACAAGTTCCTCTTCTACGTCGCCGACGTCACGCCGAAAGGCCGCGGCGCCACGTCGATCGATCTCTATGGCTGGACGCTGGACAAGTACAAGTGGGCCGAAATAGCGGTGAAGGCCTGGGCGCGCGGCGAGGATCCGGGCTGCCCGACCCTCTCGGGCATGTACTGACGCGCCGCGCGATCCGCCATGGCCACGCTCCGGCATCTCGCAGCGCTCCTCGGCCTGCTCGCCCTCGCGGGCTGCAGCACCCCGGACAAGGTCTACGAGAGCACGCCCGAGAAGAACCTTCGCATCGCCGGCAAGACGCTCGGCGACAGCTTCGCGCAGGTGAACCGGATCTACCTGTACGTGTACGAAGTGAACCGGCAGTGCAAGCTCGACTACCTCGGGCACGTGGCCCTCGACAAGCCCACGCTCGAGGTCGGCCTGCCCACCGGCAAGCTGCTCATGCTGAGCGCCGAGTTCGCGAGCGGCGAGCGCTTCGGCCGCTCGGGCGTGCGCAACTCGTATTCGTATGCGCTGGAGCTTCGCCCCGGCTACGACTACGCCGCCGAGATCGTGCACACGGAGCAGTTCCACAAGTTCGCCCTCTCGGAAGCGCGGCGCGGCGGGCCGATGCGCGCGCTGCAGCGCCAGGGGCTGGAAGGCTGCGTGCCGAAGTAGCCGCCGGCTAGGCCAGCGCGCTCCTCGCCGAAGCCTCGCGCACGAGCTCGGCGAACTGCGCCGCCGGCAGCGCCGGGCTCAGGTGGTAGCCCTGGATCAGGTCGCAAGCCATGATGGACAGGAGCTTGCGCTGGCCCGCCGTCTCCACGCCTTCCGCGACCACGTACTTGCCCAGCGCGTGCGCCATCTCGATCGCGGCGCGCACCACCGCCTGCGCGCTGAAGCTGCGCTCGATCGGCGCGATGAACGCCTGGTCGAGCTTCACGCCGGCGACCGGCAGGCGCTGCAGGCGCGCGAGCGACGAATAGCCGCTGCCGAAGTCGTCGAGCTCCAGGCGCGTGCCGAGCTGGTAGAGCTGCGCCAGGTTCGCATTGGCGGCGGGCTCGTCGTTCAGCAGCGCGCTCTCGGTGATCTCCAGGTGCAGGGCGTGCGCGGGCATGCCGTGCGCCTGCAGCGCGCCGCCGACGAGCGTCGCGAGCCCGGGCCGGCGGAACTGGCGCGGCGAGACGTTGATCGACATGCGCTCGAGCGGCATTCCCTGCGCCTGCCACGCCATGTACTGCGCGCACGCCGTCTCGAGGACCCACTGCCCGATCGGCTCGATCAGGCCGCTCGCCTCGGCGTAGGCGATGAACTCGCCGGGCGCGACCAGCCCGCGCACGGGGTGGCGCCAGCGGATGAGCGCCTCGGCGCCGAGGATCCGGCCGGTGCCGATCTCCTGCTGCGGCTGGTAGTACAGCTCGAACTCGCCCTTCTCCAGCGCATCGCGCAGCTCGCCCTCGACTTCCACGCGCTGGAGCACTTCCCGGTTCATGGACGCTTCGAAGAAAACCACCTGGCCGCGGCCGTCCTGCTTGGCCTTGTACATCGCCAGGTCGGCGTGGCGCAGCAGCTCCTCCGCGTTCCTGCCGTCGCCGGGATAGAGCGCGATCCCCGCGCTCGCCGAGACGAAGGCGCTCGCCCCCGCCACCGGGAACGGCTCGGACAGGGCGGCGATCAGGTGCCGCGCCGCGACCGCGGCGTCCGCGGCCTGGCTGAGCTCCGTAAGCACCACCGCGAACTCGTCGCCGCCGAGGCGCGCGACCACGTCGGACTTGCGCACCCACCGGCGCAGGCGCTCCGCCGTCTGGGCGAGCATCTGGTCGCCGGCCTCGTGGCCCAGGCTGTCGTTCACGTCGGAGAAGCCGTCGAGATCGATGAAGAGCACCGCGAGCTCGCGGCCGTGGCGCTCCGCCGCCGCCACCGCGCGCGCGAGCTCTTCCATGCCGAGCAGCCGGTTGGGAAGCTGCGTGAGCGCGTCGTAGTGCGCGCGCTTCTGCAGCTCGAGGTCCCGATTCGCGGTGGCGAGCGCAACCGCGACGCGATCGGCCAGCTTCGAGAGGATCGAGGTCTCCTCGGCATTGCGCTCGCGCTCGCCGTCGTGGCCGAGGATGATCGCCCCGGCGAGCCTCTTTCCCAGGGAGATCGGCAGGACGAAAAGCCGCCCCGGCACGTGCTTGAGCCAGGCCGGCAGCGCGGGATCCGCGACGCCGAGGCGCCGGCCGGTCGGCGCGGCGAGGAGGAATTGCGCGTCGGCTTCCGAGATCGACACCGGGACGCCGTCCTCGGAAGGGCTGCCCGAGAACACGCTGGGAAGGCCGCCGTACAGCCGGTAGCGCCCAGGCGGGCCGGGCTCGGCGAGGAGCACCATGTGGCGCTCGGCATGCGCGAGCTCCGCGACGCGCCTCAGGACGATCCGCGCCACTTCCGGCAGCGCGACGTTCGACAGAATCACGGCGTCGATCTCCGCGTGGGCGAGAAGCGCCGTGAACTGCCGGCCGAGGCGCGTCGACATCGTGTTGAAGGCGCGCGCGAGCGCGCCGAACTCGTCGTCGCGCTCGACGCCCACGCGCACGCTGAAATCCTGCAGCGCGATGCGCGAGGTGGCGTCGCTCAGCTCCTTCAGCGGCCCGAGCGTGCGGCGCACCTGCACCAGGCCGAGCAGCGCAGCGACGAGCAGGCCGAGCGCCACGACCGGGAGCACGACCCGCTGCATTGCCTGGATGGGGGCGAGCGCGTGCGCCTCCGGCTGCGCCGCGACCACGGTCCACGAATCCGCGCCATAGCGCCCGCGCAGGAAGACTTCGCTGTAGCCGGCGAGGAAGCGCGTGCCGCCCTCGTCCCATGCGGCCTGGCCCCGGGGCTGCCCGTCCCGCCGCTCGCGAACGGTGTCGAGCGCGGCGCCGGAAAGCGGCCGGGAGCAATACAGCGGCTTGCCGTCGGACGCGAGAACGCAGATGCCGGTGAGATACGGCAGCTCTTCGGCGTCGCCCCAGAGGAAGGCCGGCTCGAGCTCGAGCGCGATGCGGGCGCCCGAGCCGCCGCCGCGCACCACCAGCCACACGCTCGACGTCTGCTGCTGTGGGTGGCGCAGGACCACCAGCGCCCGCTCGGCGCCGGCGGGCGCGTCGAGCGGCCCCGCGGCCGCGCCGAACAACGCCCGGGCGCCGGCGGCGTCCAGCGTCATCGCGGCGCGGAAGTAGCCCTCGAACGCCGCGCCCCGGGGGCTGCGCCGCGCCGCGACGTCCGAGAGCGCGATGCGCGCCATGGCCTCGGCGAAGCCGAGGCGGTCGACGAGCGAGCCGCCGTAGTGCGCCGCCGAGCCGCGCAACAGGCTCGTCCTTTCCGCGATCAGCGCGTTCTGCACGCCGTCGTAGGCGAGCAGCAGCGCGAAGCCCACCGGAATGAGCGCGCAGACCATGAACAGCGCTACCACGCGGCGCGTGATGCGCGTGCCGAACTGGGGCGCGCGAACCGTCATTCGTAGTCGGAGGCGAGGCCGATGAACCTGCCGTCGTTGGCGAGGATCACGTCGTCGCGGCTCGGGCCCGCGGTCAGCGGCCCGGTGGTAACGCCGTCCTTGCCCTTGCTGTACAGGTCGAAGTCGGAATTGATCGGCACCAGGTTCCTGTTCTTGCGCACCCCGCCGTGTCCCTGCGCCGTGCGCACGTTGAAGTAGACATAGGGCGCGCCCCAGGGATCCAGCATTCCGTCGGCGTTGATCGCGCTCAGGTCCGCCGGCGGCAGCTGGTTGTTGTCGACCATGTAGTGGCGAAGACGCACGTTGAGCCCGCCGATGTCGGTGATGGCCTGCGCCACGCGGATGCGCTCGCGGTAGTCGGTGTACTTCGGGATCGCGGCGCCGGCGAGCACGGCGATGATCGCGAGCGCGATCACGAGCTCGATGAGCGTGACACCACGGGCGCGCCTATGGACGGCCGCCGCTTTTTGGCGAGCACGTATCCCCGCGTGCGCGCGCATGTCGCTCCCGTCCTTTCCCCTGTATACAGCTCTCGAAGGTTACCGTAGTGGTGACGTTTCCTCTGCCGACAAGGTAACGTTCGGACACAAGCTTTGTAAGAATGTGCAATTTTTCCAGGATCGCCGTCCATGAGTCCTTCCCTGCCGTGAGCCTGTATCCCTTGAACCTGTATCCCGAATGAACCTGTACCTGCGGCTGCTGATCATCGTCCTGAAAGCCCTGCGCGCCCCGCGCATCCGGCCCGGCGAATCGATCGAGCTGTCGCTGCGCGTGCTGCCGACCGACCTCGACCTCAACGGCCACATGAACAACGCCCGCTACCTTTCGATGGTCGACCTCGCGCTCATGACCCTTTTCATCCGCAGCGGCTTCGGCAGGCTCTGCCTCGCGCGGGGCTGGCGGCCGATGGGCGGCGGCAGCATCGTCTACTTCCGCCGCGGCCTGAACCTCTTCCAGCGCTACACCCTGCGCTTCACGCCCGTCGCCTGGGACGAGTTCTGGAACTACATGCGCTTCGAGTTCATCCGCGACGGCGAGCTCTGCGCGACCGGCTTCGTCAAGGGCGCCGCCGCCGGCCGCGAAGGCCTGGTGCGCAACGCCGACATCTATCCGCTGCTCGGCCACCACGAGCCTTCGCCGCCGGTACCGGAAGATCTCCAGGCCTGGATCGCCGCCGATCGCCTCGTCGGCGCGCGCGCGAAAATGGTTCAGTCGCTTTCATAGCGGCGCACCCGTCACGCGTGAAACTCCGATCCAAGCCCAGGCCGTCCGGAACTCTGCCGATTCAGCACTTCGAACGGCAAACGGACTGGGCTCGCTGGCTGGCGGAAAACCACAACTCGTCGCCGGGACTATGGATGCAACTCGCAAAGAAGGGCGCCGATATCCAGTCTGTTTCCTACGACGAAGCCGTCGAAGCCGCGCTTTGCTTCGGTTGGATAGACGGGCAAAAGCAGGCCCACAGCAAGCAATTCTGGCTTCAGAGATTCACGCCGCGTTCCGCAAAAAGCGGCTGGTCGAAGATCAACAGGGAAAAAGCGCTTTCTCTCATCAAAGCGGGAAAAATGAAACGCGGCGGGCTCCGGGAAGTCGAGCGCGCCAAAAGCGACGGGCGCTGGAACGCAGCGTATGACCCGCCCAGCAAGGCAGTGGTGCCAAGTGACTTCCAGGCTGCGTTACATGCCAACCCACGGGCCAGGGACTTCTTTGCGACTCTCGACAGCCGGAATCGATACGCTGTTCTTTACAGGATTCAAACCGCCAAAAAAGCCGGGACGCGCGCCGAACGCATATCGAAGTTTGTGCAGATGCTGGAACAGCACGAAAAAGTGCATTCATGACCCTTACAGCGACGCCTGGGCGATAGCAATGGAAATCCGTGGATATCAGAAGCGGGATGAAGCGTCCGTCGTGCGTCTCTGGACGGAATGCGGGCTGGTCCGCTCGTGGAACGATCCGCGCAGGGACATCCACAGGAAGCTCACGGTCCAGCCCGAGCTGTTCCTCGTGGGCGTGCACGACGGCACCGTCGTCGCGACGATCATGGCCGGGTTCGACGGGCACCGCGGCTGGGTCAACTATGTCGCCGTCGCCGAGGAGCACCGGCGGCGCGGCCTGGGGCGGATGCTCATGCAACGCGTCGAGGATCAATTGAAAGCCATGGGATGCCCGAAGCTCAACCTGCAGGTGCGCTCATCCAACGCCGCGGTGCTCGCCTTCTATAAGCGGCTGGGCTACGTGCAGGACGAAGCGGTCAGCCTCGGCAAGCGCCTGATTTCCGACGAGGCCTCATGACGCTCCCCACGATCGCACCGGCGACCGACGAGGAAGTGAGGTCCGGCGAGCTTGGACGCCGCCTCAGGCATTTCAACTACCAGTACGTCGGCGAATATCCGCAGGAGCAGCCGATCCGGCTGAATGCCAGGGACGCGGAGGGCAAGCTCGTCGGCGGCGTGCGAGGCCTTGTCTTTCTCGGCTGGCTTCGTATCGAGGTGCTGTGGGTTGAGGAAACCGCGCGGCACAAGGGCCTGGGCAGCCGCCTTCTCGGCCAGGCGGAAGACCAGGCGAAAGCGCTCGGCGCGAGCAACGCGGCGCTGGAAACGTTCGAGTGGCAGGCTCGGGGGTTCTACCTGAAGAAGGGCTACGAGGAATTCGCCCGCGTCGAGAACTATGCGAAAGGCTTCTATCTCGTGCACATGAAGAAGAAGCTGTGACCGCCGACTTTCATAAGCTGGCGAAGGATGCGGGGAACACCCTTCGGGCGTACGTTCTTTCCTATGCTTCGGGCGCCACGGCGGTGTTTTTTCTCGCGCTCACCGGCAAGGACCTTCAGGCTTTCTCGGCCTTGGAGAAATGGCTGCTGATCGTCGCGCTCGTCCTGTTCGTGGCTACCGCCGTGCTTTGCCTCTATGAGCTGCATATCGACGCGCGGAGGTTTTTCTACATCGCCAAGCAGCTCGAGCTGCCGGAGACGAAGCGATCCTGGGCGAAGAATGCGAAGTACAAAAAGCTGAGGCCGGCGCTGATCTACAGCTCGTATG
>WNFL01186776.1_pt1 | contig 47166 bp, 37 predicted proteins | sample 5400361 | NCBI WGS metagenome assembly WNFL01 (sample SAMN13153351, study PRJNA577476) | soil metagenome | isolation source: 40 cm soil on Douglas fir-dominated hillslope | place: USA:California | collected 2013-09-17 | reverse complement strand
AGGATGGCGACGGGAATAGACTTTGTAGCTGGATTGGCCTTCAATTGTTGAAGGACCTTCAGGCCGGTTACCTTGGGCAGCTTGAGATCCAAAAGGACGAGTTTGGGCGGATTTGTAACACTGCGGTGAACATGAGAGATCACCCGCTTGCCCGGTCCTGAGGTGCTGGGTAATGACATAGGCTACTTCCGGGCCACCAATTCCCTTCACTGTAGGACTCGATACCTCTGTTGTATGTAATGCAGTCACCTGACCAGCGTCCGGGATTTGCCCGACATTTACGAAATGCCCTGCGGCGACAACACATGGCGAACCCGGTAAAGACGTTCTCAGTGTGAAAGTGATGACGGCGAACCTTGGAGGACTGGCGGGTCTGGAGTAGATTGTTCTGTCTTAGGCTTGGCGCTGCCGTTTTTCTTCATCGCCACTTGTCTGAACAGGTTTCCTCTCAGACCATATCGGGACGGGTGGCGAGAAAAGGGGTCGGTAGTGACGCTGCATGCACGAATGGCATCTCACGACCTGCAGAAACAAGAGGCAACACACTTCATCGTGCCACGACTTCGGTCGGGAAGTGTATAGCTCTCCAGCCCTGCCGCAATAGGGGCAGTTGCTTAACCCAATTCTGCGCATGCTGACAACCCCTCCGTCGATTCGGGGAGGGCAAGCGCCCGATCCCTCTGCCGCGGCTAATACGACATTACTGGAGTTCCACAAAGTTTCGAGAAACTCCATTTCGTTGAATTTGGCTAACGTTGAATTTGATTAACTATCAAGGTCTTGCTGTAACCGCCAATCCAGGTAGGCCTTCGCGGTCTCTATCGCCTCTTTTAAGCTTCGTTCCGTTTCTTCATACACCTCGCTTCCGTGGCGAAACACCAGCACTTGATATCCCGGCAGATTTCCTTGGTCCATTACTGGCACAACCGCTGCCACGTAGTGTCCGGACCAGCAACGCGCTTCCAGCATAAACATGTTGATGCTCTATAGAGTTGAGCGGTTGTAAGCGAGTAGCGCAGAGCCGCTATCTTGGAGGGGGGCGCTGGGACTTCAAGGCTCTGCGCTGGACTGCCCCAGCGTCCACAAAGTACTGCTTCTGCCCAAGGCTGTCTATCGGACTTTTAGCTTACGCATGTCGGGAAATAGCCTACAAAGTCACACATGTCTGGTTTGCTCTCCGACTGGCCACATCTGTGATTCCCTATCTCGACATTGCGAGCCTGCATTTGTCTGCGGCCATTCTCCGGATTATGAACACACAATTCTTACACAATTGCTCATTGCCGGTTGAGACCACTGCTTGGAATTTTCTATCACATGAGCTTTTCCTTGTAAATTACCACTCCCACAATCGTTTCGGAATATGGCTGTCCCGTTGCGCAACATTTCGAATGATGGCCTTCAGGATGCAATGAAGAAGTCGTCACGAGGACGCGAGCGTACGATTGAGCCGGGAGTTTAAGGTGCCTTCGGGGTTTCCCCGTTCAAAACACCCGTCTCCAGTGCGTATAGGACAATGTCGGCCCGGGTATGCAGGCCCAGTTTTTCCCGGATTCGCGCCCGGTAAGTTTCGATCGATTTTCGACTTATGTTTAAACGAGAAGCGATTTCTACAAGAGTGTGACCGAAGGCAAGCAGTTTGAGAACTTGCTGTTCGCGCTGGCTGAGCAGTTTGGTACTGCGCTCTGCTTGCCGGGCGAGTAGTTCGAAAAGCTCGTCGCCTAACTGATGATCGATAAATCTGCGACCGTGGGAGACGGCACGGATGGCATCGAAGAGCTCTCGAGGAGAGGCCCGTAGAAGTACGTATCCCAGGGCCCCGGCTGCTAACAGCAGTCCCAGGTAGGCATGGTGAGTTTCACGGCCGAGAACAACGATTCCGGCACGAGGAGCGGCTGTGCGAACAGAACGGATCAGCTGTGCACAACTTGGCTGCATGGCATCGGCAAATGCGATGACCACGTCGGGTCGCAGCTTCTTTGCTTGCGCCGCGGCATCTTTGCTCCCAGCCTCTCCCCTGACTTCAAATCCTGCTTCTGAAGCCAGCAGGTGTTTTAACCCAAGACGAGGGATGACTTCGTCACTGATGATCAAAAGCGTAATTATTTTCATTAAGAAGCCAACCAACAGACAATGGCGTTTAGAACTATCACTTCTTGCTTCGAGAGTCTGCCGGGCTGGCGCTGACGGGTAAAACCCGACGGGCCATTTCCCGACGGGCACACGACAACTGGTTCACCGAATGAACAGGCAACGACGCATTCTCTTCATCGGCTCTAGACCGTTCGCCAAGGGCGCGGCGGCTCTGTTCGAGCGTTGCAAGGATGTCGACACTCTGCACTCCTCGCAGGTGACCATTGGCTTGTTTCTCACGAAGTGGCGGCCTGATTGTGCGGTCGTCAATTGTGACGACCTTGAACACGAACTCCTTACGGAAATCGAGGCACTGCGTCGCTTCCAGCGGAAGCTCCCCATCGTACTTGTCAGCTCCAGTCGCGTCTCTAGCCTGGCTGCTTCGGCTGCTGTAGCGATCTTGCTTCCTCCCGAAGTGCATACCAGACTTGCACCGCTAGTGAAATCACTGTTCACCGACGACCCTCGTTCTTAAAGGTGCAGCTCTCCAAGAGGACGGTTTCGTGCGGCGTATTGCCACCCTGACGTTGCTGTTTCGCTGTCTTAACGTCGCGGGATAACGTCGCACTCCGTCCCTTGGGTGTTGTGAACATTTTAAGATGCGCCAGGAGAGGAACAGATACTCAGCGTTGGCAAGGGTGGGGTAACAGAAAGAACAATGCTTGTAATACTTTAGTTTACTTGCTCTTGCTGGGAGAAAACCCGAAGTGTTTCAATCATCTTCACCAAGTCCGCCGTAGATTGCGCCTGGAGCTTTTCCATGGCGCGACTCCGGTGAACTTTTACTGTGTTTTCGGCGATTCCAATCTGAGCTGCAACCTGTTTGTTGAGCATGCCTGAAGCGACCATACTGACGACTTCGCGCTCTCGGGGCGACAGGGACTCGAAACGTTCCCGCAGCGCTGCGAGTCCCATTTCCCGTCCGCGCCTGCTTCGATCCTTTTCCAGCGCGAGCTGAATCGCATCCAGCAAATCCTGGTCGTGGAACGGCTTAGTCAGGAATTCGACGGCCCTCGCCTTCATGGCCCGCACCGACATGCGGATGTCACCGTGGCCCGTGATAAAGATGATCGGAATGTGGATGTTGGCCTCTGCTAACTGACGTTGGAAATCAAGCCCACTGATGCCAGGCAGCCTGATATCCAGAACGAGACAGCTAGGGACATCCGGACGCTGAAGTACCCGGAACTCCTGGGCCGACCCCAGCAGCTCGACCTTCAACCCTACCGATTCAATCAGGCGCTTGATCGCGCGACGCACCGAGGGGTCATCATCCACAACGAAAACGATAGACTCGGGCGCGGTCATGAAGTATCAGCTCCATCGGCTGGCAGAGTGAATTCGAACTGGGCCCCGATCGAACTGGGCATGGTCCGTAGGCTACCACCATGAGACTCTATTATGGAATGGCTGATAGAGAGCCCCATGCCGATGCCCTCCACTTTCGTGGTGAAGAATGGCTCGAAGATGCGGTTGGCCAGCTCAGGGTCGATTCCTGGTCCGGAATCTTGAACCTGGATCAAAACGCCATCCGGGTTCTTTGCCGAACGGATCAGGAGCCTCCGTGGCCGTTCCGTGGAACTTCGCAGCGCTTCTATGGCGTTCATGACCAGGTTCGTCAAGACCTGCTGTAACTGTACCGCGTCGCCGGCCACGCGTGGCAGATCGGCTGCAAGGTCGGTGCGCAGGGAGACACGGTTCCGGGTCAACTCGTTACGCAGGAGAGTGGTTACGTTTTGAACGATCTGGTTGATGTCGAGGTCCGTCCTCAGCGGAGACCGCTTCACCAACATGCCGCGAATCCGCGAAATGACTGCGCTCGCGCGGGTTCCGTCGTTCACAATTTCCGCGATCGCCGCCCGTAATTCATCGGGGCTCGGGGCCGCCGCTTCGAGCTGGCGTAAGGAGAAGTTGGCATTGGTGACGATTGCAGCGAGAGGCTGATTGACCTCGTGAGCAATGGCCGCGGCCAGTTCTCCCATCGCTTGTGTGCGGGTGACGTGAGCAAGTTTGTCCTGCGCTTCCAACAAAGCCTCCTCGGCGCGCTTTCGGTCTTCAATGTCGGTAGTTGTTCCATACCATCTCACGACCCTCCCCTGCTCGTCGCGCAGTGGCACAGCGCGAAGCAGGAACCAACGGTAGGCCCCGTCCGCCCGCCGCAAGCGCGCTTCCCTTTCAAATGGCTCGCCGGCCGCAAAGGCGGCCCGCCATTCCTCCTCCAGGCGGTCTTCAGGATGAAATGCATTCATCATCCAGCCCCAGCCCAATCCTTCTTCCACTGAGAGACCCGTGTACTCCCGGAAACGTTGATTTAGGTAATCAGCAGAGCCGTCTGGCAATTTGCTCCACACCAGCGCAGGAAGGGTGTCGATGACCAGCCGAAGGCGATTTTCAGCTTGTTTCCGATCTTCGATATCGGTATTCGTGCCGTACCATCTAACGATGTTTCCTGCCGAGTCCCTCAGCGGTACGCCACGCGTTAGAAACCAGCGATATTGGCCGTTGGCCGCGCGATGACGCTCCTCCTGCTCGTAGGGTATGCCGGTGGCGACGGCCTCTCGCCAGGCTTTCAGCACCCGCTGCCGATCATCTGGGTGCAGCATGCGCTGCCAACCCTCGCCTTGGATTTCTTCCTGCGTGAGACCCGCGTAGGAGAGCCATTGCGCGTTGCAGAAATCCAGCGAGTCATTGGGAGGGCCGCTCCAGATCTGTTGCGGGATTGTGTCAATCACAAGCCGGAGGCGATCTTCGCTTCTCCGTAAGGCCTCCTCGGCCCGCTCACGCTCGGCGTTTTCTTGTCGCAGCGCTTGGTTGGCAGTTTCAAGCTGTACGGTCCGATTAACGACGCGCCGCTCCAACTCTTGGTTGAGCCGTTGGACTTCGGTGCTCGCCCGTCTGTCCACGGACGAGGTCACCATGGACACCCCAAGCACGATCAAGGTCACAATGGCAATTCCATTGTTGGCGAGGGGCGAGATGCTCACAGCATGGGAAAGGTCCGGAAGCGAGGCAGGGATGAAACTTGCGGCAGCCATTCCGGTGTAATGCATCGCGGAGATAGCGAGCCCCATCACTGTGGCGCTGCCAAGCCTTAACGGAACACTCCATCTGATCTCTTCTCGCAGACCAAACGCCATCAGCAGTGCAATCAGAGAAAATAAGATTGCGAGAAAAATGGAACATGTCACCAGAAGGGGAGAAAAATGGGTGACGGCAGGCAATCTCATTGAGGCCATGCCGATGTAGTGCATGCCGGCGATGCCGGCGCCCATAATGACACTACCGGTCAAAGCCTCAACCGGGTCCATTTTTGGACGGCTTGCCACATACAGCGCGACCGCGGACGCGAGAATGGCTACGAAGAGTGACGCCAGGACTGCCGGCCAGTGATACTCGACGGGCACAGGCAGCAGGAGGGCCATCATTCCCTTGAAGTGCATTGCCCAGATGCCAATACCCATCGCAAGAGAGCCACCGCCCAACCAAGCCAGGCAAATCCGGCCCTTTGCAGCGGTTACGCGTCCCGCAAGGTCGAGCGCGGAATAGGACGCTGCGACGGCTATCAGCACCGAGCGCGCCACTTCGCCGTAGTCGTAGGACCCAGGGAGCGACGAGTTGGCAGAGATCATAGCGAGGATCTCCTCCGCCGATTTGAGTGGGCCCCTCCTAGGTCATCCGCAAATCAGCAGCCAGATTGCCCTAATAGCGTGCACCTCTAATCTTTCAGGGGTCGAACCCACGTCGGGGACAGTCTACTCCTCATCCATTCGAGCGGCACAAAGTGCAGTCTGTTTCAATCGTTTGATGCAGTCGCGAGAAGGTTAGGATGAAGTCCACGAATAGCTGGAGTTAAGTGGTGCCGGGAGCGGGGGTCGAACCCGCACGGGCCTTACGGCCCTTCGGATTTTAAGTCCGATACGTCTGCCAGTTCCGTCATCCCGGCTGGAAGGTTAGTTTACCGTACGCCGAGCGGAGCGGAAAAAGGCCACGCTGCTTTCACCGCCGTCGCCTGGTTCAGACGGCCAGCCGGCGATCATGCGCGCACGAGCGAGGACGTGCCTCCATCGTGTCACACGTTGCACGTCTGGCCGGTTGGCCGATGCCTCACTTCTTCTTCGGCTTCCACAGCCCAAGGGCAGCGCCGGTTGGATCAACGATGATGCTCAGCGAGCCCGCGCCCATCACTTCCGTCACGTCCTTCATCACCGTTGCACCCAGCGATTTGGCTTTTTTCGTTGCTGCGGCGATGTCGTCGACCAGGACATAGGCCAACCATGACGAGGGCGCTCCAGGCACAGGGTGCTTCATAATCCCGCCGGCGGTTCCTTCACCGACGTTGATCATGGTATAGGTTCCATTGCCCATGTCGACGTCATCCAACTTCCAATCGAACAGCTTTCCATAGAACGTTTTTGCCTTGCTCACATCGGTTGTGTTCAGTTCCACGTGCACAAATTGGTTTGCCATAACATTTATCCTCTCAAGTCGAATAGGTTAAGGATCGCTTTCCAAATAGCGACCCGCGCATCGAGCCGCCTCATACGGCTGCCAACGGTTCGCTTTTCCTGCTGGCTACCGGATAGACGACGGAGCGCGCTAAAATCGACATGCCCATGCGCATTTTATTGGTCGAGAAGGTACTCGCAGGTGCACAGGTGGGAACGCCGTGGCCAATGGGAGTTGATTCCTGGGCTAGCGATCCTGTTCAGCGGTTATTTCGGGCCTTAGTCTCGGCTCTTGTGCTGGGCTTAGGTGGTTCCGTCCCAAAAGCTCACTCGGAGCACGTCGAGCACATAACGAATGTGCGTGAACAGGCTAAGTCCGGCAGCCGAACTCGCGATGTGCATGCCGACCACAAGGTGCTCCCCGGAGGTATCCAGAACGGCCGCTCCGGAGTCGCCTTCCTGACAGACGGCGTCGTACTGGACCAAGTCAACGAAGTAGACGCTGGGATCATCTGCCAATTGGTGGTAGACAATGGGCGTTGTAACGTGGATGTTTCTGATGGTGCCCGCAAGGCGTCCGGAGACAGCGCCTAATCCCTCCACATCGACCTGGTTGATGACGGCGTCGCCTTCCAAGGTCAGGTCACGGACACCCACTGGGGTTCCAATTCCCGGAATGGCGTTGGAAAGGTCGACGCCGTCCAGAGGGCTGGCCACAGCCGCATCCACGGCGTTGCTCAGCGAATGCCGGTCAATGATCGTATAGCGCAGCAAACTGCCAACCACGTTGGGCCCAGTATCCGATGAGGCATTGGTTGGACTCTCGATTTCGTCGCCAACCTGCCCGTTACCGGCGAGCGCCAATACGTGGGAGCAACTCAGAAGCAGCGGCGCCTTCGTCTTCCTGTCTTTTACCGCCAGAGTCATCGTGCCGGAGTTGCCTCTCACATCCCCCACGGAGACACCGGGAGACAGGGCGTGAGCCACCGGGAGTCCGCCCCAGGGCTGAACATCCGTCCGAATCTTGTGACCCAGCGTCTGCAGCATCATGTGCTTGGGGATGGCAACTAAACCGCGGAGGCGCGCCTTTGGCAGTTTTCTGCGGACAAAAACCACCAGGCATACCTCGCCCGGCGCTGCGCCCTGGGTAAGTTTTGGGCCCACGCCAAAGCCCAGGATGTTGGGATCCGTGATCAGCGAACGCGCGGTCCTATGGTCATTTTCGAAATGAGATTTCCGCTCACCCGTCCGCCGACGAGCCCTCTGCTTGATGAAGCGGTTCAAGCCGAAAGCAGTATCTCGGGCGCGCGTGTACCCAACGTTTTTCATGGAAGCAACTTGCTGAGCACGGATTTGACGGGAACGTTGATGCCAAACGTAAACTTTGGAGTCGTTTGGATCCTGAGGTCATTTTGCAATTCGGCGGCGGTCGCTGTGGATCCGGCGGCAAGCGTGGCGGGCCGCTTCGTGCGGTTGAAGGTCGCGCCCGCGAAGAATTGGAAGTTTCGCAGGGGCTTGAAAGGAAGCCCGATGGCTCCTCCGGCAAACAGTTTATCCCACGGGCTGCTGGTAATGGGAAAGCCCACTAAAAGCCGGGGCCAGATGTTGTCCCTCGGATTCGACAAGTCCACCGGATGCAGCATGAGATTGAACATGGCATAGGCACTCTGCCGGTCAACTTGAGAGGCGACGACGGTGTTATCGGAACTGGAATACTGCAGATCCTTGATCTTGTGCACAGGAATTCCAATGCTGGCGTCCCACCAGTACAGTTGCTCATCGTTGAACGCGCCGACGGCACCAATTTGAAACGTGGGACGGTCCTCATCCTTCATAGGATCGCCAGCGCGCTTGTTGTAACCTGCGATGCTCACGTCACTCGGCAATCCGATTTTGTCGATTTGTCCAGCCCCCCACACGATCACGGTGGACGTCGTATCGATCTCGATGCCGCGCGTGCTAGCAGTGGCCTTGCCGAGGATTTTCAGCACGTTAATAAAATCTTCCACATTCGCGGGGGTGCGCTTCACGACTGCGGCTTCATAGTGAACGTTGGCATAAGAGCTGGGCACGCCTTCGTCGCCGAACCACTGGAAATGGTCGCCGCTGCCTTTCTCCACAATCGGAATGGTGATCGAACCCGCCTTTGCTGGGAACGTCAAGGCGCCCGCTTTTACCGCTCTTTTGATCTGCTCATCGGAAAGATCGGGAACTTGGAGCAGATCTGCCGCTAGGTCCGGATTGAGTTTCATATCTCCTAGCGATTTTTCGAGCGATTTCCGTGGATCAGAAGAGGCGTCGTCTTTGGCAGCAGTGTCTTTGGCAGCAGTGTCTTTGGCAGCAGTGTCTTTGGCAGCAGTGTCTTTGGCAGCAGTGTCTTTGGCAGCAGTGTTTTTGGCAGCGGCATCCCTTGCCGTTTTTGCCGCTGCCAGTGCGGCCATCACTTTCGTCTGCACCTCGGCCAAACTGATCGCCTTGGCATGCAGATGCACGAAAAGAAACAGGGTCGAAGATGCACCATAGATTCGCTGACCCATAAATTTCGAGAAATCCCATTTGGGATCCCCCCAATTGCCATCCATGGTTCGATACAGGTACCAGGCATCCGGCGTCTTGTTCCCATCGACCCCGTAATCGGCCACGTGGATGACTACGTATTTGGCCTTCGCCTTTTCCAGGCTAATTTTGAGGGCATCCTGGATAAACCGCTCCACCGCGCACTTCCGGATCTTGTTGCAGTCCCATTTGTCCTGTTGACCGAATTCCCGAATGGTAGCTTCCTTGTCGGGGCTGAGAACTGTATCCGCCGGCCCAGCCAGGAATTTCCAAGGCAGCGCTTTCGGATCGGCAGCCACCGGTGCGGCGGGCGAACCTGGGATGCTCGAAAGTACGGAACCATCCTGTGCGCGCAGGGAGGGGACCGCGAAAACGACCAGAAGTAAGGCTGCACATGCAAGACGCTGTGGATGTTCCATTGATTCCGCCTCCGGAAGTATTTTTCGGGAAGAGCAAACGCAGTTCCAGCCGACGCGTTCGATTAAAGAATATTTTGGGGGAATTCGCAACGATGTTGATCCCATCCGGGCGAGCGGAGGTGGTCCGAGAACGGCTAGGTGCTTAACAGGATTGCCTTTGCGGCAAACACATCCGGCCGTTTTACGGACCGTGCTTAAGGTAGCAGGAAGCGAAGAACGCCAACTAACGTTGATTTGGAACGGTGGGCAACCAGTCGGCTATCCAAAAGGATAGTCAGCAAACCAAACGGATACAGCACTCAGCGCGTTTCGACCTTCGGCAAGGGCATTCCGGGACGTGGCCAGCAGCCCTACGGCGTGGGCTTTTCCGGAATGTAGTAGCCGCTTTTGGTACGCACGGTGAGTTTGTGGTAGCCGGAGGCGTGGGCATCGACCCGAATGACGCGGTAACCACCGGAGATTTTTCCATTGGTGGGCTTGTAGCCGATGGAGTACTGGTTGCGAATGTCGTGGGCAACGGTTTTGCTGATTTGATCGACCTCATCGAGCGTCTGGGGAAAGAAGGCGATGCGGCCGGTTTTCTGGGCCAGGACTTGGAGGGCGCGGCGGGCGCGGCGCTCTTTTTCGCCGCCTAACAAGCCTATGGCATAGACCGTGGGTCCGCCGTCTTGTTGCAGAGATTGCACGGCTTGCTCGAGGGTGTCACGGCTGGCGTTGTCCTCGCCATCAGTGACCACGAAGATGACTTTTTTGTCGCGGCGGGCGTTTCGTTTTAGGTGGTCGGCGGCGGCATCAATGGCGTCATAGAGGGCGGTGCCGCCGCGGGCATCGTATTTTTCCAGCGCTTCCCTCAACTTTCCAATATCGGAAGTAAAATCCTGATCGAGAAATTCTTCGTCGTTGAAATTAACGATGATCACTTCATCCTGCGCGTTGCTGGAGCGAACCAAGTTCAAGCAAGCTTGGTTGACCTTCTCGCGCTTCTCCCGCATGGAACCGGAGTTGTCGATGACGATGGCCATGGCCACGGGAATATCTTCATGGCGAAACGACGTAATGGGCTGTGGCCGGCCGTCTTCAAGGACGGCAAATGCCGAGCGGTCCAGGTTTGTAATCAAGTGATCCTTATCGTCAATCACCGTCGCGTGCAGTGCCACTTCCTCCACGCTCTTGTGCATGACAAACATGCCGGAGTCGTCCTTTTCCGGGGTTTGCGGGAATGAGGCCGGATCTTGCGGGGTAACGGCACTGGGCGGAGGAGTTGGGGATGCCGGCACCGTCGAGGGTGGTGTTGGCTGGACGGAAGCCGGCTTGGACCCGGCATCCTGGCCCGCTAGATAGAGACTGCAAATGAGAATAATGAGGACAATCTGTACAGAGACAAAACGGTCATTCCACAGGCGCGTAATATCCAGTCTTCGCATAAACCTTCAGAGGCGGAAGTCCCCTTGGGGGGATTAACTTGACCTTGATTTTACGCCACTTGCCATTGTGGACGGGGTTCTTAGGTCGGTACCCGATCACGTACTGGTTTCTAAGTTCGATGCCGATTTTGGTAGCCACGTCGCTTAGGTCATTGGGATTATCGATAGTGAAGGCGCGGCCACCGGTAAGCTCGGCGATGTCGCTCAGCAGGGCGGGCCCGAGCCGCTCCTCGTCATTGGCAAAGTAGTGGTCGTAGATCCCGATGGCATAAACCATGACATCCGCTTCTTTGACGAGAGACTTGATTTCGTTTTCGGTGTAACGGCTGTGGTTATCGCCTCCGTCGGAAATGATGAGCAGGGCGCGCTTCGGGTACTTCGCCTGGTTCATTTTGTTGACGCCGAGGTAGATGGCGTCGAGCAAGGCGGTGCGCCCCTTAGGAACGGTAAAGACGAGCTTGCCTTGAATGTCTTCCACGGACTGGGTAAAGTCGGAAATCTCCTCCGGCCTGTCGGCGAAGGCGATCATGAAGAATTCGTCCTGCGGATTCGCCGTTTTGAAGAACTCGGCGACGGCTTCACGGGACTTATCGATTTTGCTGCTCATACTGCCACTGACGTCGAAGATGACGCCGATGGAAACCGGGGCGTCCTCACTGGAAAAATTCTTGATCTCCTGTAGGTCGTTGCCCTCGAGGATGGAAAAGTTCTCGCGATCAAGACCGGTAACAAGGCGGTTCAGTGGATCGGTGATAGTAACGGGAACCAGGACCAATTCCACCCCAACCTTGAGGGGTTTCTCCCTTGTTTTCATGGTATTAGAGGAGAGGAGGGTATTCGGAGCAATTCCGTTGGCCAACGCCGCTGGAGTGCCAGCGGGAACGGGAACGGCCGGGGGCACGCCGGGCTCGGAAATCTTGGAGTGGGCCGGGGGCAGAATGTGCGGCTCGTCGAGGGGGCTCTGCGCCCAACTGGCAGGAACCCATGCTGCCGCGAAACAGACGCCGAGCGCGAGGACCCTCAGCAGGGTGCAACTCCGTGGTGACAACATAAGTCCTCCACTGGTCTGGGCCTAAAGCCGTTACTGAGATTCGCAATCGCAACACAACGGTTGCATTCCGTACATGGGCTTCTCTGCGTTGGCCCGCAAACCTTCCCTCTCAAGGCGGATACTACCACAGCTTTCTGTGCATGACTGGGGCCGTTTGGCACGAAAGGCGGAGGCTGCGGAAGCCTTGTGGCTAGAGGCATTTGGCGCAACGGGCGCTCGCAGGCGAGGCCTGCGGTCTGCCTGTTACAATGCAGAATTCTTCCTCTTTATGGCGATCTTACATCCTTTCCGCGCGCTTCGTTACGACCCATCCCGGGTTCAACCGCAACTGGCTGTGACCCAGCCTTACGACAAAATCACGCCTGCCATGCAGGAGCAGTACTACGCCGCCAGCCCCTACAATCTGGTCCGGATCATCCTGGGAAAAGCTGAGGCGGGTGATGGCGAGGGATCCAACGTCTATACGCGGGCGGCGCAGTCATTCGCGGATTGGCGGATGACTGGGGTTCTGAAGCCGGACGCGGAGCCTTGCTTTTACACCTATACGCAGTCGTTTACCGTGCCGGGGATTGATTGCGGCGGGGCAAATTGAGGAGTACGGAGCCGGAGTGGTCTTCCGGCACGAGCAAACTCTGGCGAAACCGAAGAGTGACCGGTTGAACCTGTTGCGGGCTACAAAGGCGCACTTCGGGCACATCTTCATGCTCTATTCGGATCAGGGAGAAGTGGATGCATTATTGGCGTCGCCTGCGGCTCCGGACATCGAGGTCGTGGATGAGTATCAAGTGACGCATCGGGTGTGGAAGGTTTCCGACCCCAAGGTGATTGCGGCAGTGCAGGACAAGATGCGGGAACAGCGGTTGATCATCGCTGACGGCCACCATCGCTATGAGACGTCGTTGAACTATCGGAACGAACAGCGAGCAGCGGCGGACGATCAGGGACCGGCGCCTTCCGAGTCTGTGATGATGACCCTGGTGAACATGAACAGCCCGGGCATGGTGATTCTGCCGACGCATAGGGTAGTGCATGGATTAGCGGAGTTTTCCGTCGAGAAATTTGTTGAAGACGCACGGAAACACTTCAGCGTTGAAGAAGTGGTACCGACAATTAGCGCAGCACATGCGACATCAGTCCTGCGCGAGTCCGGAAAGTGCAGTACTGCGTTGATTGCGGTGACGGCTTCGCGAGCGTTTTTGCTGCATTCGCCGAGGTCGGTCGGAACGGCGGTATTTTCCGGCTTCTCGTTGCGGCAGCAGGCGCTCGATGTGGTGCAGTTGCACAAGGGACTGCTCGAAGGTGTGCTGGGGCTTTCCGAGGAGTCCATTCGGAATCAGGAGAATCTGAGCTATCTGCGGGATACGGGCGAGGCGATTGCGCGGGCGCGCAACGGGGCCAATGTTACATTTCTGATGAATCCCTGCCGCATGGAGCAGGTGCGGGATATTGCCTTCGCGGGCGAGGTGCTGCCGCAGAAATCGACGGACTTCTTCCCGAAGATGCTGGACGGTTTGACCATCTATGCGGTGGACTAACCCGCGGTGGACTCAGCGGGGCGCGCTGCTGATCGTTCTGGCGTTAACTGCGCCGGGACGCGCCGAAGAAAAGCGTATCGCCATTTTCTCTCCGGTAACGAGCTTTACCTTGCCCGTGGCCGAACGGGATGGGCGCGACTACGTGGGTCTGCTGGAAGTGCTGGAGCCGCTGGGCACGGTGGCGGCAACCAAAAACGGCACGAAATGGAAACTGCGCTTTGAGCAGCGCGACACGGAATTTCTCAACGGGCAAATACAAGCCAAGATCAACGGCAAGGATTTCAACCTGAATGCGTCGTTCCGGCTGGACAGCGGGCGCGGGCTGGTTCCAGTTTCAGGCCTTGGAGCGCTGATTCAGGAGGTCACCGGGACCAAGCCGGTGGTGTTCCATGAAGACTCGCGCCGCTTGTTCGTGGGAAAGGTCGCGGTGCGCTTTACCGAGGAGTTGCGCAAAGACTCACCTCCCGTGCTGGTGCTCACCTTCACCTCTCCGGTGAGCCCAACCATCGCCAGCGAACCGGGCAAAGTACGCCTGACGTTTACGCGCGAGCCCATCATGCCGCCAGCGGCAGTTTATCTACGATTCGACGATCCAGTCATCACTACGACGCAATACCAAGAGGTGAACGGGGTCTCGGTGCTAAATGTATTCAGTACGTTACCGCTGTTGGCGAGCTTCAGCAACGAGGGGCGCACACTGACTTTGAGTCGAGCGCCGCAAACGCGGGCTGCGCAACCTAGCGCGCCACCTCCCGCCGCACCAGCACCGGTGGGAACGCCCCTCGCGTCTGGCACGGTGGAGGTTCCCGGAGTACCGACTGCAGCGCCAGTGCTGCCGCCACCCGACAACGGTCTGCGCCACTTCTTCGCCGTAATCGACGCCGGACACGGCGGCGAGGAGCGCGGTGCTGGACTGAGCGACGAATTGCAGGAAAAGGACGTTTGCCTGAGCTTTGCGCGCCACTTACTCAAAGAATTACAAAGTCGAGGGATTTCGGCGCTGATCCTGCGCGACGCTGACGTCACACTCTCGCTGGATCAACGCGCGTCGCTGGCGAACTCGGCGCACCCTGCGATCTATATCGCTGTACATGCGGCTTCCCAAGGACGCGGGGTCCGCGTTTATACATCCCTTATGCCGTATAGCGGAAACTCCAATGGGCCGTTCCAGCCGTGGGAATCGGCACAAGCGCCCTACCTGCGAACCGCCGTCCTGGCCGCTGCGAGCGTAGCCGCGGAACTGCGCAAGCACTCCATTTCGGCCCGCGTTCTGTCCGCCCCGCTGCGCCCGCTGAATAACGTGGTGGCAGCGGCGTTGGCGATCGAGGTTTCCTCTCCGGATGCGGATCTTCCCGATCTGGTGGCTCCCAACTATCAACAGGCCGTGGCCGCCGGAGTAGCGGATGGAATCGCCATCGTGCGCGTGCAACTGGAGGCCGGGCGATGATTCCCCGCCATTTGAAGATCGGCGTGGCCGTACTCCTGGCAGCGGTCCTGGGCTTGGGCGGATACATGTGGCGGCTGAAGGGACACGCCGCGCGTACGCTACCGGCGGCGGAGCCAGCGCACGTTGCGCCTCCTGCAACAGGCCCCAAAGAGCAGGTGACGCTGTATGTGGCGTACGACGAGCCGGGAATTCTCGTCGCACGCGGCGCTTCGATTCCGCTGCCGCAGGGACGACAGGAGCGCGCGCAGGAGGTGTTGCAAGCGCTGCTCGGGCGTTATTTGGAGGAAAACTCGTCGCATCCGCTTCCGGCAGGCTCCGAAATTCGCAACGTGTATTTGGTGGATCCTGGCGTGGCCGTGATCGATGCCAACTCGGCTCTGGCCGACCGGCACCGCTCCGGAGTTCTGGTGGAAGAGCTGACCGTGATTTCACTGGTGCAGACGCTTTCGGCGAACGTTCCGGGAATTAACCGCGTCAAGATTCTGGTCGACGGCAAGGAACGCGAGACGCTGGCCGGCCATGCCGATCTCACGAATCTGTTCGACACGGCCAACGTGCAACAACTCGCCGACCAGCTTAAGGCCGTGCAATAGCGGCTGCTACAATCCCATTTGCGAATCCCTATGATTTATCGATCCGATAACCGCACGCCCGAGCAAATGCGCCCGGTCAACATCGTTCCAGATTTCATTTCCACTGCCGAAGGCTCCGTCCTGATTGAGGTGGGCAACACGCGTGTGATTTGCACCGCCAGCGTGGAAGAGTCCGTGCCCAAGTTCATGAGCGGGCGCGGTAAAGGCTGGATCACCAGCGAATACGCGATGCTGCCGCGCTCAACCCTAACCCGGACGCCGCGCGAATCGACGAAGGGACGGCCCAGCGGGCGCTCACAGGAGATTCAGCGGTTGATTGGGCGCTCGTTGCGGGCGATTACGGATTTAGGGAAGCTGGGCGAACGCACGTTGTTCGTCGACTGCGATGTGATTCAGGCTGACGGCGGAACGCGCACGGCATCGATCACCGGTGCGTTTGTTGCGGTTGGATTGGCGATGCAAAAGTTAGTCGAGGCGGGCACGCTGAAAGCCGCGCCGCTGCGGGACTTTGTCGCTGCTACCAGCGTAGGCATTGTCGACGGAGAAATCCTGCTCGATCTTTGCTACGAGGAAGACTCGCGCGCCGATACGGACATGAATTTCGTGATGACCGGCGCGGGAAAACTCGTGGAAGTGCAGGCGACAGCGGAGCAAAATCCCTATGAAGAGCAGCAGTTGCTGAGGATGATTGCCATCGCCCGTAAAGGCGTGGAAGGGCTGATCGCGCAGCAGCGGGATCTTTTGAAAAACTTGCTGCCGCAGAAGTAGCAAAACGGGAAGGCCAAGGCTGCACGATGGTTCTGAAGTACCGCACCGGAGAAGAGATATAAAGATAAGGTGACCGTGTGCGCTACAACCGCAATTCTGCCACCATTGAACTTGTGGCGACGACACCCGGCGACGAAGAAACGGATTGGTACGTGCAGGAGTATGGCGGTGGCGTGATGATTCTCGAACCTGCCGTTTTTGGCAGTGTTTTCATCGGTGCAGATGGAATTAACGAGGATGAAGACCTAGAGTTTGTTTCTCGAGCCGAATTGTCATAGATCGACGCCGCACACACCAACTCTGCAACACCCGAACACGTGTTCAAACTCTGGCCATATTACAATAGAAGGCTATCCTGAAACGGGCAGACAGCGCTGTATCGATTCCCGATATTCCCTAGTAGATGGAGAGTTTATGAAGCTATCGCCGGGCAAACTTGCAGGCCTGAAGGCAGTATCTAATGAACGCGGCGTCATCGCCGCAGCCGCCATGGACCAGCGCGGCTCGCTGCAGAAATCTCTCGCCAAGGAAAAAGGCGGCGAAGTTAACGACTTCATGATGGAGGAATTCAAGATTCTGGTCACAGAGGTTTTGACGCAGCACGCCAGCGCTATTCTTCTGGATCCGGAATGGGGTCTGCCGGCAGCGAAGAGGCGCGCTAAGGGTTCCGGGCTGATCATGGCTTATGAAAAGACGGGCTATGACAAGACCACGCCCGGCCGCCTCGGCGACCTGCTCGACCACTGGTCGGTGCGCCGCATCAAGGAACAGAACGCGGATTGTCTGAAGATTCTGCTCTACTACTCGCCGACCGACAAGAAGGAAATTAACGACGTGAAACACGCTTGGGTTGAGCGTCTCGGCGACGAGTGCCGCGCCAACGATATTCCGTTTTTCCTGGAATTCATTGTCTACGACGACAGTCTGGACGAAAAGAGCGTCGAATACGCCAAGAAGAAACCTGGGATGGTCATGGAAGCGATGCGCGAGTTCACCAAGGATCGCTATGGCGTTGACGTCATGAAGGTGGAAGTACCCATTGCCATGCCGTTTGTCGAAGGCACGAAGAGCTTCAAAGGCACGAAGGCTTACACCAAGCAGGAAGCCAAAGACTTGTTCCAGAAGACCTCGGCGGTCGCCACCAAACCCTTCATCTATCTTTCCGCAGGCGTAAGCAACGCAGAGTTTAGCGAAACCCTGGAGTTGTGTGCCGAGTCTGGTGTGAAGTTTAACGGCGTCCTCTGCGGTCGGGCGACCTGGAAGGAAGGCATTCCGGTCTATGCTAAGCAGGGTGCGGCGGCGTTCCGGAAATGGCTGGATACCGAGGGCGTAAAGAACATTCAGAACGTGAATGAACGCCTGAAAGCGGCTACGCCGTGGACGGGAATGTATTCGTAGGTCTTTGTAGACTCCGGGGACGGCCGCCCTCGGCCGTCCTTTTTCCAAGACTTCACCGTGCCCTCACAACTTCGAGATCTGGTTCAGCTTTTCGCGACGGCGGGCTTCCTCTTCCGCCATGAGGCAATTTCCTTGCTCAACGCAGGATCGGAGGCCAATTCCTCAAGCGCCTGCTTGGCGACGGCACTCTTGGACTTCTTCAATCCTCGCAACAACAGCAAGCGGCTATCACCGTTGGATCGATCCTTAGCCAGAGCGACCATCTCATCAATCACTCCTTCAGTTACCGTCGCACTTAACGCACAGGCAAGCCCGTCTTTTGCGCCTGCTTCCTTGCCGTCTTCCAAGTGCGTAGGCGCTTCCCTGTACGCCGCAGCGAATATCGGCCATGCAAACCTGGCGTCAGGAACAGCTAGCGCTCTCGCCAACGCGTCTCTCGTGAAGTCCGTATAGGGCAGCTTGAGATGCTTCAAAAGTATTGGGATCGCCGTCGGGTAAGGAGCCGATCTGTTAACAAGGTCCCATACAGATTCGATCTCGAACCCAGCTGTGCGAAGCTCTGCCACGATCGGAGCCTCATCAGCGCTGCGTTGGGCAGCTACTTCGGCTAACGCTCGCTCCCGTTCATTTCGTCTTGCAATAAACTCCAGGTCATTCTCTAGTTGAGCATGCAATTCCACAGCTGTGATAGGCCCTTTTCTCTTCATGGCAAAATCAGGAATCGATGGTCTCTTGGGATCAAATCTAACAGGTTATTGAGAGGGTGCGTCCCGTTGCACCGCCGCTCCCGGCGGCTCGTTGGTTACCTGAAATAATCTCCCGTCACGTAGAAACATCTTTTCCATTTCTTTCCTGTTAAAGGGCCGTGAGCCGCGACGTCCGAACACCGCCAATTGATTGCCGCTCTCGTCGACGGCTCGGTCTCGATCAATTCCCTTGGATATCGCGAGCGCAGGACCGCGCGTGCGATAGTTCGCGATGAGCTTGGGCACAGGCCGTGGGCTGAATCCAGCGAAGTTCGGCGTACTTACTGGGGAGAACAGCTGAATCACGCGGACACCATTGCGGCCATCGGCGGCAAAAGCGAAGAGGCTGGAGCTGACCATGCCGAGCTTCACGTCATTGAGGTCGTTGATGACGCCGTCGGCGTGGAAGACTTGGTCGAGGCGTGGTTGCTCGGGGCGCTCAACGTCGATGATGGCGAGTCCTTGCTTTCCTCCGGCGACGTAAGCGTACGTGCGCGCGACGTACAGATTGCGGGCGTCTTCCAAGGGAACAAACGCGCCGGAGACCGGCTTCGGCTCGGAGAGATTGGTTACGTCAAGCACCTTCAAGCCTTCGCCATCCACCACAAACGCATAGCGAAACTGCACGGCGATCCCGTGCGGGTCTTTGAGAAACGGCGCGCTGATTTCCGCCGTGATTTTGGGGGCTAGCGGATTATCAAGATCGACAACAACCAATCCGTTATTACACAGAACATAAGCATAGGTACCCGCGATGGTAATGCGGCGCGCGCCGTTCAGCTTGCCCTCAGGATTGAAAGCCAAAGCCCGGTGGAGGAAGTTGTTCGCGGGGTTGCCGTCGAGCAGCGTCCCGACGCCCGGGCTTTTGCTCTTCAAATCCGGATTGCCGACGATGATCAGCCCCGCATACTTATCGGCCACGTAGAGGAACCCATACATCAAATGAATCGCTTGCTCTTCATTGGCGGGGTCATGTGAACGCAGCGGATCGACGCCGAGCGTGGTGGGCGTGGCTACGGCAGTAGCGTATTTCGTCGGCAGGTAGAAGCGCTGACCGAGCGGCGAAACTGGGGCGGTGGTCGTCTTTTCAGAGAAGTCTTTATTGTCGATATTGGCCACATCAAAAATCCGCAGGCCTCCCGCCCCCATTGCGGCGTAGACATATTCACCGCGCTGTTGGATGTCCAGCACTTCCCTTCCTCGATGTTCTACGGCTTCCTTAAGCTTCATGTTGTCAGCAATATGCCGCCGATAGTTCGTAGGGTAGGCGAGCTTCTGAAAATCGCTGCCAATCACGGCTGGAGGTTCGTCATGTTCCGTCACGGCCACAGCTTCGAAGCCTTCGCGACCGGTCGCCACGTAGACGTAGCGTCCCATGAAGTTCATGAAATTGCCGCCCAGTAGGTAAAGCTGGCCGAGCCAGGCATTGTTGTCGTTAGCTTGCGAGACGTGGCAGTCGGTACAGGTCTTGGTTTCCTTGGCGCGTACCGTATGCGGCACGAATGGACTGAAAGCCTCTCCGCTGAAGCCCTCCGCGGAAATTGTCTGCTGCTGGTAGTAGAGCCAGTCGCGGTCGTTGTTCTGCGAGCTGACGAGCACAGCGCAAGCGGAGCGCACCGGAGCCACGCGATGTCCGGTAACGGTTCCGTCGATACCTAGGGCGTACATATCATCGCGTAAAACCTGGAAGTTGTAAGAAGTCCAGTTGCGCGTGGTCAGGTCCTCATTGTGCAACATGGGCTCGCGCTGGTTGGCGGTCATGGAGAGGTGGCAGCCGTAACAGGTGGGGGCCCAGGAGGAGTGGCAGGTGTAGCAGGTCATCTTGCTGTTCTGGTGCGCGAGTTTGGTCGGATTAGCGGGAACGTCGCCCCAGGTGGTTCCGTTCTGCTGCATGGTTTTTGCCAGGCGCGATTTTTCGCTGTAGTGCGAATTGCCCGGTGTAATGCTATCGACGACCTGCACCACTTCCCATTGCTTGTCTTTCTCGACCATCGAGCGCTGAAAGAGCTTGCCGTCACTCCAGTAAAACTGGCGCTCTTGCCACGGCGTGCGCAGAAGAGCGAGGTTGGTGCCGCCCTCGGGCGAGGCCGTGCCCGATGTCACCAGATTCGCGGGGTGTTCGATGGTGCCATGACAATCGACGCAATCGATCTCGACGGCGTTGCGTGTCTCGCCATAAAGTTTGCCGTTACCGTGGCTGTCCTGCTGCAGGTGGCAGTCGATGCAGTGCATGCCGCGTTCGAGGTGGATGTCTTTCAGGTGGACGGCTTTTTTGAACTTGTCCTCGTCGCCGGCGGAGACGGTTTGGCCTTCTTTGTCGAGTAGGTTGCCCTTGCGGTCGCGGCTGAAGACAGCGCGGAAGATCCAGCCGTGGCTGTGAAAGTCGCCAAATTGCGTGGTCTTGAGCTGCTGGTTGAATTCCGGCGTGCCGGTCTTTTCCAGGAAGTCTTCGTTCGACCATAAGCCACGGATGGCAGCGCGTTCTGGGTTTTTGTTCTGAATTTCGAATTGCTCTTTCGGGCTCGAAAGACGCTGCTCTTTCGGATACATGGCCGCGCCGTCCATTTCGTTGTCCCACCACGTCATACCGTAGTACGTGGCCACCATGTTCGTCCCAGGGTGAATGTGGCAGGTGATGCACTGACTGGACGGTATAGCGCGCGTGAACTCGTGGCGCAACGGGTGACCGGACTCATTTTTGGGAATGGTTGGGTCGCTGCTTGTGCTGTGGCCCGTGTTGCCGAAGCTGGCGTAGTGGCCGGAGTGCTCGGGATTACGGTCGTTGGCGTAGATGACGTGGCATGCCGTGCATCCGCTGCCGCGATAGTCTCCGGGTTGGTCGTTGGTGCCCGGCATGGAAAGAATGGGGTCGAGGAGACGCGTCTTCTGCAGGCCGAGGAAGACGGGGTCAGTCCGGAGCGACGTGCCGAAGCCGCGTTCGCTGAGCTTGTTCTCCGGTTTGCCGGGGGCTTCGTCGAGATCGGGATTGCCCAGCTCGCTGCGCTTGCGGCTGCCCCGTTCGAAGACACGGAGGACATTGCCTGGCTGTGAGATTTCCCAGCGTTCCAGCGGATCGAGATAGGGCAGGACGCCTTTCTTTTCGATTTCGTCTTTGGTAGGCGCCGGAAAAGTCATCAGGCGCCGTGGCTGGCCGTCCGGACCGTAGCTTTCGCCGAAGTGCGGAGTCTTGAAGGCCACAGCTCCGTTGTTGTAGAGCGCTGCGCCCCAAAGCATGGCACCGTGAGTCATCATGCTGGTTTCGACCTTGCGGACCTCGGAGAGATGGCAACCGGACTGGCCGCAAGTCTTCTCGGCCACGCGCAGATCTCCGGGATTCACGAACTGAATGTAGTCCGAGTCCTCGCGCAGCCAGCGGGTGTAACTGCGCTCAGGATTGGCCGAACCTTCCGGTGTGTCGCGGAATCTGGATTGCGGATGGGCTTGGTTCCTGGCTGCGCGGTACTCCGCAGAATTGGACGCTATTCCAGAGTTGACGCGAGCTTCCGCGTTACCACCGTGGCAGTCGGTGCATCCAAGTCGAACCGTTCCACTCGGGTGCATGGAAGGCGTTTCCAGCGGCGAATGGCAACTCAGACAGCCGGGGGATTTGTGATCGACGTCGGGTTGAGGTTGTTTCAGAAGAAGGTCCGAAGGGCTTTGCGCAGAAGCTGTCGTCAGCAACATACTTATTCCGACTATCGAAATCCACTCTCGCATGCCTTGGATCATCCCTTTTGTCCAATTCATTTCAGTATTGCAACTTCACCGTCACAAACCCATTTATCAACGTCCGGCCATTGTAGAGATCGCGCAACCCACGCCCCGGCTGAAGCACCGCCGCCCCGCCGCGGATGGTGATGTTTTCCGAAAGCGGCGGACGGTATTCAAATCCAAGTCCAACATCGGTCCCGATACTCTTGCGAATCGGCCGCTGAAACAGCAGCAATTCCAGAGGCGCTGTCTTGTCAAAGCGCAAGTAGTTGACGTTGACAAAGGCTCGCAGCTTGGGCGTCACTTCGAAATCCGCCCCCAGGTTCCCCAGCCACAGACCGGGGTTGACGAAGTTGGCTTGGCCCTCTTCCTTGTTGGTGCGCAGGCTGGGCAACAGGCTCGAAGGCCCCACTAGACCCACCCCTGTGCCGGTTAGGCGAAGCCCTTCGTGGCTCCAGAAGCTGAAGTCACCTCCAGCGAAGTGGGAGTCGTCGACGATAGTGTCGAAGCCGTGGGCGGTGGAATCGCGGCGGGTAGCTCCGAAACGGGTATCGCCGTCGCCGGAAGCGTAGAAGAACGAAGACCGGAAGCGCATCCAGTCTTTGTCTACCGAGAGTTCCAGGGCCCCCATGCGAGCGTTGATGTCCACCGGGCGACCGGCAATGGGGTTGAAGTTGTCGTGGCCGAGCACTTGGTAGAAAGCGTGGCTAACGTTGATCGGCCCGATATGTCCGCTGCTGGTCCAGCCGAGGTAATAAGCGCGGATGCCGTGGGCCTTGATGCAGTTCGGGTTGGTAGGAGGAGAGCCACAGTCGACAACGAGTCCGACGGGCTGAGGGCGGACGAGGAAGCCGTTCTTGTCAAAGTGGACGTCAGCCTCATCGCGGTTGAAGTGAAAGCTAAACTCCTGGGTGAAGCCTTTAGCTCCAAAATCTTGAAAATAAACGTTCGCTACGTAGACCTGCCGGCCGCGCTTGTCGAGCGTATTTGACCCGCTATTCGTATCTTTTTCCAGTAGATAGAACCCCGCCAGGTTGTAGTTAATCCGGTTCGAGCGCAGGTTGCCGAAGATGCGTAACCCGGGCTGCTCTTCGGAGAACAGAAATCCGCGGAAGTCGCTGTTGAAGTGCTGGATGCCGGCGCGGACGGAGACGAAATCATAGTTGGGGCTGAGGTCGTGGAGCTTGGCTTCTTAGGCTTCTTGCAGGCTGGCGGATCTGGTGTCGAAGCGGTTAATTCCTTTGCGGACATCGACGTTGACAAGCCCCCGTTCGCGGGTTTGCAGGAAGTTGAGGTTAAATTCCGGCGTGAAGTGGATACGGAAGTCGATGGGCCGAAAGCTGGTATCGCCTCGAAACAGATCCACCGAAAGACGAAAATTCTGGCTGATGGCGGCCTGTTCACCATTGCCGAAGAAGTTGCTGTCGTGCGGGTTCTCTGCTGACACGCCGCTCGGGAGTGGAACGCGGCGAACGTCGGCTCCGGTGATGCTTTCGCCTGTGAAATTGAAAAACCAGCGCTGCCAAAAGCCTTTCCCTGCAATGGGATAGTCACCCTTGAGGCGGTTGCGGTTGTAGGGGTCGTACCAATGCCTACGGGCATATGGGACATCGGGTTGCATCGGGTAGCGTTGCCACTCGGGCATCGGAATGGACCAGCGGTCGGGCTGGGCAAGGAAGTTGGCGTCGTAAGTGGGAATGATTTCCGTGGCACTGGAAACCGCGTCGGTTTCTGGTCGGGTGTCTCGCACGCGTGGGTAAGCCGCGGAAGCAGCCACAGGCAGTGCAGGAAAACGCGGAGCCCCGGGAACACCGGANCTCTGCTGGCTGTTTCCGGCAGGTTCAGGGCTGTAATCCGTAGGGAAAGCAGCCGCAGGTCGGCAGCCTCCAAAGTGAAAGTCGGAAGAGAAAGTACCGAATATCCGGCGCACTCGATATGAAGCTCGTATTGCCCCGGAGGCAGGTCGCGGAAGCGGAAGATGCCTTCGACCGTAGTCGTCGCCGGGGGGAGCTTGGCAGCCTTGCTGAGGGCCACCACAGTAGCTCCGACGACAGAATTGCCAAACTGGTCGAGGATGAGCCCTTGGATGGAAGCGAAGCCGGCACCTCGCTCGGGCAAGCGGCGGTCAACGCCGGGCTCGACGGTTACGGAGGGTACATCTTGTGCCCAAATGTCAGTGTTGGGGAGCAAAAAAATAGTCCAGACGAAAGCCGCGAACCCTCTCCTGCTGGAGAAGAAACGGGAGCCCTTTAAGGCGCAAATCGTCGCCCGCCAACTTTCGCGTGTCATGGTGAGATCCAAGCTTTAGGTAACCACACCAGGCCGGGCCGAACAATGCGTCTTCGGATACTTGGTGGGTGTTTCAACTGGTTCGTGGGCGAAGGCACCGCGCCACAAAGACGGATAGCGACCATCGTTCCATCCCCTGTGCAAAAGAGGGCGCACGGAATGCTTGGCGAAATGTTTTAATAGACGGGAACTTCCCTTTTTGCGTCCGCATCTATAAACCTCACGGGCGGAGCTTCGGGGACTGCGGATTCCGAGGACGGGTTCCGAGGAAGAATTTCGCGGAGGCGGGAAGAGTTTCGCGGAGGAATGATGGCCACGGTGACAACGGCAAGCGCGCAGCAGCTGGATACGCTCTGCATTAACACGATTCGCACGCTGTCCATGGATGCCGTGCAACAGGCAAACTCGGGGCATCCAGGCACGCCGATGGGCATGGCGCCGGTGGCGTACGAGCTGTGGCAGGAGCATTTGCGCTTTGACCCGGAAGACGCGGCGTGGCCGAACCGCGACCGGTTCGTGCTCTCCATTGGCCACGCGTCGATGCTGCTTTACTCCATGCTGCATTTAACGGGTGTGAAGCAACTGGATTCCAGCAACCGTCCGACCGGCAAGCTGGCCGTGCCTCTCGACGACATCAAACGCTTCCGCCAGCTGGAAAGCCGATGTCCGGGGCATCCGGAGTACCGCTTGACTTCTGGAGTTGAAACGACAACCGGGCCGCTCGGCCAAGGCGTAGCCAACAGCGTAGGCATGGCCATCGCGGAGCGCTGGCTGGCCAAGTACTTCAACCGCCCAGGGTTCGAACTTTTCAACTACAACGTGTATGCCATTTGCGGCGATGGCGACATGATGGAGGGCATTTCCAGCGAAGCGGGGTCCCTGGCGGGGCATCTCAAGCTGGGGAATCTTTGCTGGATCTACGACAGCAACCGCATCACGATTGAGGGAAGCACGGATCTGGCGTTCAACGACGACGTGGCCGGGCGATTTGCCAGCTACGGATGGAACGTGGCGCATGTGGCGGATGCTAATGACACGGCGGCGCTGGGTAAGGCGATCAGATCGTTCCAATCGGTCAACGACCGGCCGACGATAATCATCGTCAACAGTCATATAGGCTATGGCGCGCCAACCAAGCATGACACCAAGGAAGCACATGGCGAGCCGCTGGGCGAAGAGGAGATCAAAGGCGCGAAGCGATTTTACGGGTGGCCGGAAGACGCGAAGTTCCTGGTACCGGATGGCGTGCGCGAGCATTTTGAGGAAGGCATTGGCAAGCGCGGCCGGGACTTGCGCACGAAGTGGGAAGCGCTGCGCGACAGCTATGCGAAGCAGTTCCCTGACCTGGCGAAGCAGCTCGACCTGATGCTAAAGCGGGAACTGCCTGAGGGTTGGGATAAGAATCTGCCGTTGTTTCCGGCGGATGCAAAGGGCATGGCAGGGCGCGATGCCTCGGGGAAGGCGCTGAATGTGCTGGCGCAGAATGTGCCCTGGCTGATGGGTGGGGCGGCGGATTTAGCGCCCTCGACCAAGACTCGCTTGACCGCCCCTGAATGCGGAGATTTTCAGGCCGACAACTACGGCGGGCGGAATATGCACTTTGGGATTCGTGAGCACGTGATGGCTGCGATTCTGAACGGCATGTCACTCAGCCATATTCGCGCGTACGGCTCCGGGTTCTTGATTTTTAGCGACTATGCGCGACCCTCGATCCGCTTGAGTTCGATCATGGAGATTCCCACCATCCACGTGTTCACGCACGACTCCATTGGGGTCGGCGAAGACGGACCAACGCACCAGCCGATTGAGCAGTTAGCTTCCCTGCGGGCGATTCCGGGAATGCATACCTTCCGTCCGGGGGATGCGAACGAGATGGTGGAGGCGTGGAAGATCATCATGAAGTTTCGGCACGAGCCGGCTTTGTTGCTGGCTTCACGACAGCCAATTCCGGTTTTGGACCGGACGAAGTATGCGGCGGCTTCGGGCGTGGCCAAAGGCGGGTACGTTCTGGCGGAGGCCGAGGGTGGCAAGCCGGATGTGATTCTGATCGCCAGTGGGACGGAGGTTCCGCTCTGTGTGGAGGCTTACGAGAAGCTGAAGGCGGACGGTGTCAAAGCCAGGGTGGTGAGCTTGCCCTGTTGGGAGCTATTTGCCGCGCAGGACCAGAGTTATCGCGACTCAGTTCTGCCGCCCTCGATCAAAGCCCGCGTAGCCGTGGAAATGGCCGCGACCTTCGGCTGGGAGCGGTATGTTGGACTGGAAGGTAAAGTCGTGGGAATGCTGTCGTTTGGCGCCTCGGCTCCCCTGAAAGACTTGTTGAAGCATTTTGGTTTCACCGTAGACGCGGTCATCGCGGCCGCTAAAGATGTTGTGGCGAAGGCCCGGTAGGCGATGAAGATCGTTATTGGGTCGGATCATGCGGGGTTTGAACTGAAACAGCAGTTGATTCCGGTGATCAAGGAGCTGGGCCACGACGTTCTCGACGTTGGCACGGACTCGACGGCGGCGGTGGACTATCCCGACTTTGCGGCCAAAGTAGGCCATGCTGTGCTGGATGGGCGGGCGGAACGCGGTGTGCTGATTTGCGGCAGTGGCGTCGGAGCATCCGTGGCGGTGAACAAGATGCACGGCATCCGCGGAGCGATTTGCCACGATACCTATTCGGCGCATCAGGGCGTGGAACATGACGACATGAATGTGCTGGTGCTGGGATCGCGCGTGGTTGGAGTGGCGCTGGCGGCGGATTTGGTAAGGGCATATTTGCCGGCGCGGTTTACGCATGAGGAGCGCCATATGCGGCGGTTGAATAAGGTGCTGGCCTTGGAGCGCGAAGGCTAGAAATCGCGCGGGTAAGCAAACGAGATTTTCGATCTTGAGTTTAAGAGAAGTTTTAGAGAGGTTGCTATGAATCCGATTACGGAACTCCAGAAGCAGGAAACATCGTCGAAAACCAAGAACCCGTTGCAGCAATTGCTGGACTACGGACAGTCGGTTTGGCTGGACTATATCCGGCGCAATCTGATTACGAGTGGAGATCTAAAGCGGCACATCGACGAGGACGGCTTGCGCGGGATGACGTCGAATCCCGCGATTTTTGAAAAGGCCATCGGCGCAGGCACGGACTATGCCGACTTCCTGCAGAGTCTGGATGGCAAGGACGATCTCGACGCGAAGGCGCGTTACGAGCTGCTGGCGATTCGCGACATTCAAGACGCAGCGGATTTATTGAAGCCCGTCTATGACAGCAGCAAGAAGCGGGACGGCTACATCAGCCTGGAGGTCTCGCCCTATCTGGCGCGGGAGACGCAAGCCACTCTGGCGGAAGCGCGCCGGCTTTGGAAGAGTGTGAACCGTCCCAACGTAATGATCAAAGTCCCGGGGACGGCGGAAGGCCTTCCGGCGATAGAACAATTGACCAGCGAGGGGATGAACATTAACATCACGCTCCTCTTCGCTCAGGATGTGTACGAAAAGGTGGCCGAGGCATACATCTCCGGCCTCGAGAAGTTTGCGGCCAGCGGCGGCGATTTGAGCCGTGTAGCCAGCGTGGCCAGCTTCTTTATTAGCCGCATCGATAGCGCAATCGATGCACAACTCAACGAAAAGCTGAAGACCGCAACCGATCCCGCACAGCAGGCTCTACTGAAGAGCGTGCTGGGCAAAGTGGCAATCGCCAACGGCAAGCTGACCTACCAGAGCTATCTCAAGATTTTCAGCGGGCCACGTTGGGAAAAGCTGGCCGCGAAGGGCGCGCAGACGCAGCGCGTTTTGTGGGCCAGCACCGGAACGAAAGATCCGAAGTATTCGGACGTTCTGTATGTCGAGGAACTCATTGGCCCGGATACGGTCAACACCATTCCGCCCGCAACGTTCGATGCATTCAAAGATCACGGCAAGCTGCGGAATAGCCTGACGGAAGATATTCCAGGCGCGGCCAAGACGATGACGGATCTGGCCAAGGCTGGCATCGTGATGAAAACCGTCACCGACAAGCTTACGAATGATGCGGTGCAGCTCTTCAACGACGCATTCGACAAGCTGCTGATGGCGGTGGAGAAGAGCACAAAGCAGCCGACGAGAAAAATCAATGCGCAGACTTATACAGCGCCCGCCGCTCTCGCCGCACCGATCAAGGTAGGGGTGGACGGCTGGCGCGCGGGCGGCAAGGTGCGTCGCCTGTGGCAGAAAGACGCGTCGCTGTGGAGCGGAACCGACGAGGCCAATTGGCTGGGCTGGCTGGGGATTGTGGACGAACAAATCGCCAACGTGCAGAAACTGGTGGATCTGGGCGCGGAGGCGCGGTCGGGCGGCTTCACGCATGCCCTGCTTCTGGGTATGGGCGGATCGAGTTTGTGTCCGGAAGTTCTGAAGATGACATTTGGAAAAGTCGCGGGCAGTCCGGAATTGTTTGTGCTGGATTCGACCGACCCGGCGCAGGTGCGCGCTGTACAGGCCAAGATCGACGTGAGCAAGAGCCTGTTCATCGTGTCCAGCAAGTCGGGCAGCACGCTCGAACCAAACATTTTCAAGCAGTACTTCTTTGAGCAAGCGGGCAAAACCGTTGGCGCTGAAAAAGCGGGCAGCCGCTTCATCGCCGTCACCGATCCCGGATCGAAGATGCAGCAGGTAGCGGAGAACGACAAATTCCGCCATATCTTTGCAGGCGTGCCTTCGATCGGCGGCCGTTATTCCGCGCTCTCGAATTTCGGAATGGTGCCGGCGGCAGTGATGGGTCTGGATGTGAAGAAATTCCTCGACCGCACCAAGGAAATGGTTCCCGCATGCGCTCCCAGCGCTTCGATTGAAGGAAATCCTGGCGCGATGCTGGGTATCGTTCTGGGAACGGCAGCCAAGAGCGGACGCGACAAGATTACGATCTTTACCTCGCCGGGCATTTCGGACCTGGGGGCTTGGCTGGAGCAGTTGATTGCCGAGTCGACAGGCAAGGAAGGTAAAGGGATCATCCCCGTCGACCGGGAGCAACTCGGCGCGCCAGAAGTTTATGGCAACGACCGCGTGTTCGCCTACCTGCGCTTGGCGGCGGAAGCCGATGCAGGCGTAGACGCAAAACTGGCTGCATTGGAGAAGGCTGGTCATCCAGTGGTCCGGATTGTCCTCGGCGATGTGTACGACATCGGACAGGAATTCTTCCGCTGGGAAGTAGCGACGGCGGTGGCTGGCTCCATTCTTGGAATCAATGCTTTCAATCAGCCGGACGTCGAAGCCAGCAAGATCGTCACCAAGAGCCTGACCTCCGAATACGAGAAAACCGGTTCCCTGCCGGCAGAAACGCCGATCTTCGCCGACGCTGGCGTAAAGCTCTTTACCGATCCAGCTAACTCCGACGCGCTGTCAAAGGCCGTCGGCAGCGATAAGTCGCTCGTCAGCTACCTCAAAGCACATCTGGGCCGCATCGGTACCGGCGACTACTTTGCCCTGCTCGGATACGTCGAGATGAACGCCGCGCACGAGCAGACGCTGCAAGGCATCCGTCACGCCGTACGCGATAAAAGGAAATCCGCGACGTGCCTTGGCTTCGGGCCGCGCTTCCTGCACTCGACCGGTCAAGCCTACAAGGGCGGGCCAAACTCGGGGGTGTTCTTGCAGATTACCTGCGATGATGCCAACGACCTTCCGGTGCCCGGGCAGAAGTACACTTTTGGAGTTGTCAAAGCGGCGCAGGCTCGCGGCGACTTCCAGGTCTTGGCGGATCGCAAACGGCGGGCGTTGCGCGTGCATCTTGGCGCGGATGTCGACGCGGGGCTGGCGGCGTTGGCCAAGGCGATCAGACAGGCGCTGGGGTAAGACAGTTCGCGAGCTGAGGATAACAGCGCCACACAACCTTGGCTACACTTCGTTTTCCGGAACAATTTTAAGGAGCACACATGCAACTCGGAATGGTAGGACTGGGCAAAATGGGTGCCAACATGACGCGGCGGATGTTGCGCGGCGGACATGAACTGGTGGTCTCCGACCGAAGCCCGGATCCGGTCAAGGAATTGGTTGGAGAAGGTGCGCTGGGTTCTGCGTCGCTCGATGAATTTGTCGGCAAGCTGAAGGCGCCACGAGCAGCGTGGATCATGGTCCCCGCCGGCGATCCTACAGAAACAACCGTGCAGGCGCTGGCGGACCGTATGCAAAGCGGCGACACCATCATCGATGGCGGGAATTCCTATTTCAAAGACGACATCCGGCGCGCTGGGCAGTTGAAGGCCAAGGGAATCAATTACGTCGATGTGGGGACAAGCGGTGGCGTGTGGGGCATCGATCGCGGCTATTGCATGATGATTGGCGGTCCGAAGGAAGCGGTGCAGCGGCTGGATTCGATTTTCAAAACGCTGGCTCCCGGGCGCGGCGACATTGGACGTACGCCTGGACGCGAGAAGGTCACCGGAAGCACAGCCGAAGACGGCTACATTCACTGCGGGCCGTCGGGCGCGGGGCATTTTGTGAAGATGGTGCACAACGGGATCGAGTACGGCATGATGCAGGCCTATGCCGAGGGCTTCGACATTTTCAAGAACGCCGCCAGCAAGGAATTGCCGGAGAATCATCGCTTTAGCTTGAACCTGCCGGATATCGCGGAAGTTTGGCGGCGGGGCAGCGTGGTCAGTTCGTGGCTGCTGGATTTGACGGCGATGGCATTGCTTGAGAACCCGACGCTTTCGGAATACACGGGCTTTGTGCAGGATTCGGGCGAAGGGCGCTGGACGATCCAGGCGGCTCTGGAGGAAGCGGTTCCGGCAGAAGTCCTGACGGCGGCGTTGTATACGCGCTTCCGCTCGCGCCAGGAGCACACCTTCGCCGAGAAGATGCTTTCGGCGATGCGGCAGAAGTTTGGCGGGCACATTGAGCAAGGCAAGCACTAGAGGCTTCCAATTTTAGAAACCCGACAACGGAGCGAGGAATGGCGGAGGCAACCGCACTACAGGCGGGGAGCGGCGAGCGTGTTGGGAAACAGGGCGATCCCTGCGTAATGGTGATTTTTGGCGCGGCGGGCGACTTGACGCGCCGCAAGCTGATTCCAGCGCTCTATAACCTGGCCAGGCAGCAACTGCTGTCACGCGAGTTCGCCATTATCGGAGTGGCGCGCAATGACATCTCGAACGACGTTTTTCGTAAGAAAATGGCGGACGACATCAAGCAATTCGCTACCACGCAAAACGTGGATGCGGACCTGTGGGAATGGTTCGAGCGGCGGCTTTACTACCTCAGGGGAGATTTTGGAGATAAGGCATTATTCCACAACTTGAACGAGCTGCTGAAGCAGGTCGACAAAGACCACAGCACTCACGGCAACTATTTTTATTACATGGCGACTGCGCCGGATTTCTTTGGGACGATTGTCGATAACCTTGCGGAAGTTGGCCTGATGAACGAAGATGCGGGCTGGCGGCGGGTGATCGTGGAGAAGCCGTTTGGCAGGGATCTGGAATCGGCCCAGGCCCTGAATCATCAACTCCTGAAGGTGGCAAAGGAAACGCAGATTTACCGTATTGACCACTATCTTGGCAAGGAGACGGTGCAGAACATTTTGGCCCTACGCTTCGCCAATGGCATTTTCGAGCCGATTTGGAATCGCCGCTATATTGACCACGTACAGATTTCTGTTAGTGAAACGGTGGGCGTTGAAGGCCGCGGAGGGTACTACGACCAGTCGGGCGCGTTGCGCGATATGATGCCGAATCACGTCATGCAGTTGATCAGCTTGATCGCCATGGAGCCGCCGATTTCGTTCGAAGCGAATGTGCTGCGCGATGAGCAAGCGAAGGTGCTGCACGCCATTCAGCCGCTGACGGGCGAAGAGGTGCTGACCAAGACCGTCCGCGGTCAGTATGGTGAAGGCGATGTCGGCGGACAACACGTGCCCGCCTATCGTAGCGAACCTTCGGTGGCGCCCGATTCGCGTACGGAAACGTTCGTCGCCATGAAGTTGGCGATCGACAATTGGCGCTGGGCTGGCGTGCCCTTCTACGTGCGCACGGGCAAGCGCCTTGCCGCGCGCAACACTCATGTGGTCATCCAGTTCCGCCGCGCTCCGCTGATTTTGTTTCGCGACGCTTCCATTGAATCGCTCATGCCCAACCAGTTGGTCCTGCACATTCAGCCCGAAGAAGGCATTTCGCTGCGCTTCGCGGCCAAGGTACCGGGGCCTTCCATGCGCCTCGGCGCCGTCGATATGGACTTTGAATATGCCGACTACTTCGGGGTGCAGCCCAGCACCGGCTATGAGCGCTTGCTGCACGATTGCATGGTGGGCGATGCTACGCTGTTCCAACGCGCCGATATGGTCGAGGCGGGATGGAGCATTGTTACGCCGCTCCTCGATGTGTGGAAGGCGCTGCCGCCGCGAAATTTCCCGAACTATGCCTCCGGGAGCTGGGGTCCAAAAGAAGCCGAGGAGCTGCTCTCCAAGGACGGCCGGGGCTGGAGGAATTTCGAAAAGTGATTCTTGCCGGGGACATAGGTGGGACTAACGCGCGTCTGGCGCTCTACGAAGTGCAGGCCGGAAAGTTAGAACAAGTTACCGAGACGGTGTTTCCCAGCCGCCAGCACAGCGGTTTGGATGAGATCGTGGCCAAGTTTGCCGACCAGCTTGCAACTCAGGGAAAGCCCATGCCGGAAGCGGCCTGCTTCGGCATTGCCGGACCGGTCGTGAATGGGCGCTCGGAAACTTCCAATTTGCCCTGGGTGGTCGAGTCCACGCAACTGGCGGCGGTGCTGGGACTCCCGAAAGTGCAGCTGATCAACGATCTGGAGGCAAATGGCTGGGGCATCGCTACGCTGAGTGGCGATGATCTGGTGACCCTCAATCAAATTCAAGGGCATCCGGAGGGTAACCAGGCGGTGGTCTCGGCGGGCACTGGACTTGGCGAGGCCGGCCTCTACTGGGATGGTCGGCAGCATCATGTTTTCGCCTGCGAAGGCGGTCATGCGGATTTCGCGCCCCGCAATGAAGTGGAAATGCAGCTGTTGCAATACCTGATGGCGCTCTTCGGCCACGTCAGCTACGAACGCATTCTCTCCGGGCCTGGCTTGGTCAACGTCTTCAAGTTCCTGCGCGACACTGGACACGGCCGGCCGGAGCCGTGGCTGGTGGAGGAAATGGCTGCGTCCGACCCAGCAGCGGCGATTTCGCGGGCCGCCATGGCAGGTACGTGCCAACTGTGCGAACTCGCCCTCGACCTATTTATTTCCATTTATGGAGCAGAGGCCGGAAACATGGCTCTCAAAGTGATGGCCATGGGCGGACTGTTCTTGGGCGGAGGCATCGCTCCCAAAATTCTCAGCAAGCTCAAGGGCCCACTCTTTATGGACGCCTTCCGCAACAAGGGCCGCTTGCAGCGGGTGATGGAATCCATCCCGGTTCGCGTGATTACCAACGACAAAACGGCGCTGCTGGGCGCGGCCCGTTGTGCACAGCAAGGAGACTCTCATGCAAGAACGTTTCAATAACGCAAAGGCGGCTCCTGGCGGGTACAAGGCACTGTTGGGATTGAAGCCGCCGGCTGGAAACTATCGCGCGCAATCGCCTCCGGCCACCAAAACAGCTTGATCGCCTTCTTCAAGCTCCTTCGCTCTTTCCACAGAGACATCCTGCCATGTCTCTGCTATTTTTAACCCTACAATGAGCACCGGACCTGTGGTACGAGTCTTAACCGATCCGCCAGCAGTATTTGCGGCGGCGGCGGTGGAATTTCTGCAACGCGCCCGCACCGCGATTCAAGGCAGCGGACAGTTTACGGTGGCGCTCTCAGGCGGCTCGACGCCTCGAAGTCTCTATTCCCTGCTGGCCGCACAGTCGGATGTGCCTTGGGACAAGATTCGCTTCTTCTTCAGCGACGAGCGCCACGTCCCGCCGGATAGCCCGGAGAGCAATTTCCGCATGGCCAGCGAGTCGTTGTTTTCCCGGGCTCCAATTCCCAAGGAAAATATCTTCCGCGTCCCAGCGGAGATTCCTGATGCCGATACTGCCGCGCAATCCTACGAGCAGACCCTGCGCCAGTTCTTCCAACTCGAGGACGATGCGCTGCCGCGTTTCGATCTGATCTTGCTCGGTCTCGGCCCCGACGGCCACACGGCTTCCCTGTTTCCGGGAACGGCGGCTTTGCATGAAGACGAGCGTCTGGTGGCCGCCAACTGGGTGGAGCAGTTCAAGATGTGGCGCATCACGTTTACCTATCCCGTGCTAAACAACGCAGCGGCAGTTCTGTTCATGGCCACCGGCGCGGAGAAGCAGGAAGCTCTTCTGCAGGTACTGCACGGCAAGCCCGATCCGGAAACCTATCCGGCTCAGGGGATAAAGCCCACTAACGGAAGTTTGATTTGGCTGGTGGATCAGGCGGCCGCGGGCCCGATGAAGTAGAGCGATTTCTTCAAAATGATCGCTCGCGAGCCTACGAAGATCGCTGATTGCATGGGTTGTGCTGACGCTTGTTGTTGCCTGTGCTGTGGCAAAACGAATGCCGCCAAAACCCGTCGCACCAGTCGTCGCTGACGGAGTCCGCTACTCAGCCGAAGGCAACGGGAGAACGGGTACGTGGTTGCCGCCGATGCTGCCAGCGGCAATGTATTGTGGAAGGTCAAAGTCTTTCACAACCCGATCAAGTCTGGGTTGAGGAAGATGTCCAGTGGGTGTATATCACGAATCTGGGGCTAGCCGAACAATCCCTTTTCGTTAGAGACGAGAGCGCACGATGCTACTCCATTGACCTCAAGACTAAACACGTGCGAAACCAGGCGTGCCCGCAATTCTTCTCGTCTTAACCCCGTCCCAATCCGGCGCGGGAGCGATTTCCTGGAACTCTAAGACACGTTGCAGCAAAACCTGCGACGGTCCATCGTCGGGATAGTGAGTGAGCAAATCCGCAAACTTCTCAGCTGCCTGCGGCCAATCTTGCCGACGATAGGCCTGCATGGCATCGTCAAAACGCGTGAGACGATCGGCATATTTCGGGCGAGCCGAGGCATCGTCGAGAAGCTCGTAGATCGTCACCGGCTGCAGCTTCCCTTTCACGCGAATCTTGTCCACCTCGCGGCAGACGAACTGGTCCTTCACCTGAACATAGGTGCCTTCGCTCAAGATTGTGCGGATGTGGTATTCCTTCGTCAGCCCCTCAAGCCGCGATGCTAGGTTGACGTTATCGCCCATCACCGTCCACGATAGCCGCTTGGCCGAACCCATATTCCCCACGTTCACCGGGCCGGTGTTGATGCCAACACCCATGGCCGCCTCCTTCTTCCCTTCCGCACGCCATTTCTCGTTCAACTCATCCAAACACCGGTTCATTTCGAGGCCGCAACGGCAAGCGGCCACGGCGTGGTCTTCCTGCGGGTAAGGCGATCCCCAGAAGGCCATGATCGCGTCGCCAATGTATTTGTCGAGCGTGCCCTGGTGGCGGAACAGGATATCCGTCATGGCGCTGAGATATTCGTTGAGCCACTCCACTAGCTCGTTGGGCGTCATGCCCTCGGAAAGCGTGGTGAAGCCACGGATATCGGTGAACATGACGCTGAGTTCTTTCTGGTCACCGCCGGGGCGAATATAGCGCTCGGGGTCTTTGTCGATCAGCGCGATCACGCCCGGCGAGAGATATTGCCCAAACGTCTTGCGAATCTTCCGCTTCTCCCGCTCTTCAAACATCGTCCGGAAGCTGATGATGGCCGCATAGGTTGCGACCAGCGTGCCTGCCGGAATGACGAAGCTGTACCAACGCCCCCAGGCGGTAAATGCGTAGTAGACGAACGCGGTGAACGCCGTGAGCGTGGCTACCGTGAGGAGCGTCGCATAGAGCGGCCGCAGCCGATGGCACCAATACCCGAGTCCCAGGCCAAACAGCAGGATGAACCCAAGATCGGTTCCCTCTTCCCGCAAACCGCGCGTAAGAAATGTCCGTGCCGGTTCGCCGTAGTGCAGAAGGTTGTCGATGATGTTGGCATGAACCTCGACTCCCATGTAGGCTGCGCCGTTGCTTTGGAAAGGCGTGTTTCGCAAGTCGCCGATGCCCTGCGCAGTAGCGCCTAGCAGCACGATTTTGTCGCGGAAGTCTTCGGCCGGAGCGGACCCATCCAACGCGCTCGCCATCGAAACGTGCTTGTAAGTCCCGTAGGGCCCCGCGTAGTTGATAAGCACCGTCCCATCTCGCCCCGGTCGCAATTCCCGCTTGCCAAACTGAATGCGCTCGATGCCGTTCTCGGCGATGTAGACGACGATGTCCTGATCGGGAATCTGCTCGTACTGCCGCACCGTCTCGAGGGCCAGCGGCGGGAAAAAATCCTGGTCGCGATAGCGCTCGATCAGTGTCGCATGCCGCAAGGTACCGTCGGCATCGGAGCGGATGTCCAGAAATCCGTATGAAGCGGCGGCCTCCGCCAACTTCGCGATATTCGCCTCCACGCCGTAGCCCACAGTTCCGCTTTCCTGCCAGGCCTTATTCAGGTCAAAGGCTTTGCCATCCTTCTTCACCGGCAAGATCTGAGGAAAGGCCTTGCCCCACACGATGTTGTAGTAGTCGTCCTGCAATTTCGGGTCGGCGAGTTGGGCGCGTTGGGCGTCGAGGAAAACGTGACCGAGAACGACGTTCCCTGCTTGCTTCAGAACAACCGCAAACTGCGCGTCTTGATCGGCTTCGTTCCGCAGCCGGGCAATCTCCCGCAGCAGCGCGGGATTCGCGCCGTGCTTTACGTCGTGCTCCAGGGCATCGAGCGCGGTTAACGCGGAATTGTTAGCGACCGTCGGAAACGTAGCGTCGAAAGCGACCACTCGCGCACCATCCGCATGTAGACGCTCGACGAGTTGTGCGTAGGCAAGCCTGGGGATAGGAAAAGAGCCAAGCTTTTGCAGCGTAGTGTCGTCAATATCAACGATGACGACGCGGTCATCATGAACGCGTTCCCCACGAAAAGCAAAGCGAAAGTCGAGCGAACGCAGTTCGATGTTCTGCAGAAAGGCAAATCCGGCCCGGGTATTGCCCCCGATGCCGGAATAGGCGAAAAGCGTCACCGCCGACGCCGTAATCGCCAGCGCCAGAGCGAAATCCAGAAATCGAACTGGTACCCGGGGGAGCCGAAACTTTCGGGCGGGATTGCCTTGCGCGTCTGTGTTCATGCGAAGCAGGCCCCGCCCTAAAGTCTCTCACTGACTACTCTAGCAGCCGTTCGGTTGCCCGCAACCTTTGATAGGACGCGGCGTCGAATGCCCTGTGTCTCTCGTACCGACCACCACTCCCGCCGATGCGCCCGCCACCGCCAACCCAATCACCAGCGCATGCCATCCGATTCCGCCTCCCACGCCAGCCGCCGCTCCGGGAATGGTATCCGATACCGAGGTCCCCGCGATGCTCGACTGTTGCAAATCCAGCGGAGTCGACTCGGGCAGCAACCCCGCCGGTGGAACCACTGAGCTCACCAGCACGGTCTGTCCGGCCACAATGTGGACCGTTCCCGCAGCCTGCCCGGCAGCCTGGGCGCCACTCATCGGGCTCACCCAGACTTCGCCGGTATAGCAGATCACTCGCGTGTTGCCACCGGAAAATTCCACATAGAAATCTGTGCCCACAACACCAATAACGGCATTCGGCGTCTTCACCTGGAACTTGCCGCCGGGCTGAGTGATCTTGACGACTTTGCTGCGCAACTGGCCCGCACCAATTTCGAGCGAGGTTTGCTGCGAAGCGGCGTCGTGCTGGACAACCTTGAGCTCGCTGTTCGGACCCAGGCTGAGAATGGAGCCATCGGACAGGCTCGCGCGCACACGTCCGGAGGCGGTGGTCTTAAGCACGTCATTCCAGTCCAGGTCGTCCTTGGCTTTGGCGGGCTTGTCGTTGCGGGTAGCGGCGGGCATCAGGGCACTGATCTGCCCGGCGCGCTGTGCGCCAGCCGCGAGTACCGGCAGATTCGATAGCAATAAGCAGAGGAGAACAGCCAAGGCGCGTTTCAGGTTTGTCACGGAAAAACCTCGTCTCTCAAAGAAAAATGGGTGCTGGGGGGATACATCGATTGTGCCAGAGGGAAAACGGAAGTCAATCACCGCTGGTCACCACGTGATCTTTCTGGTTACCCGGAAGGCTTACTACCAGCGTGTGAGAGCGTGTGAGCCCTCCATTCTCTATAGTAGAAACGCAGTGAGGACTTTGATGGTCTCGCATGAACTCGACGACCGCCTGCCTGGTCCGGCGCCATCTTGGCTGGGGGCATTGTTGCTTCTGGCGAGCGTCGCTGTTGCGGTCTCCTGTAGCAGCGGAGGCACTGCAACACCTCCGCCGCCGGTAATCAACGTCGTCCCGCTCACGGCTGCGGATGTGCAAAACGTGGTGCAGGATGCAGCCCAGTCGATAAATGCGCCCCTGGTGATTGCCGTGGCGGACCGGGCAGGCAATATTTTGGCTGTGTTCCGGAATCCGACAGCGCCGGTTACGGCTACTGGTAACTACGGAACGACTGTAGACGCGAACGAACTGGCGGTAGCTCTGGCCCGTACGGCGGCTTTTTTCAGCAACAATCAAGCACCACTATCCTCGCGGACAGTGCGATTTATTAGTGGCATTCACTTCCCTCCCGGGGTCAACGGCACGGGACCGGCCGATCTCTACGGAATCGAGAATACAAACCGGGGTTGCCCCTTTAACGCGACCTTCTTGCCCGGACAGGCTCCGGCGCGGTCTATCGATGGATCGACGACTGGGCTGGGCGTGATCACAGGAAAAGGGGATACGAATGACAGCGACCCAAACGCGGTAAATCCGGGAGGCGTGCCGCTGTTCAAGGGCGGCGGTGTCGTGGGTGGCGTGGGCGTGGTGAGCAGCACGTCCCAGATCGCAGAATTTGCGGCTTTCTCGGGCGCCAACAACGCCGGGTTCCTTCCGTCGGCGGCGCAGTTGCCCCCACCGGGAGTTGTGATCGTGGGAGGCATTGCGCTGCCGTTCGTGAACCAAACGACTCTACCGCCAGGCCAAAGTGCGGGATCGACTGCCGGAAGCTATCTAGTCGGTCCAACGGCGGGCACGCTGCCGCCCGACGGCGATCTGGTAGGTCCGAACCCCGGAACAGGGGGGCTGACACAGGCGGATGTCACCACGATCATTCAGCAAGCCATCGATACCGCCAACCGCACGCGTGCTGTAATCCGTCTGCCTTCCGGGTCGCGCGCGCGTATGAGCATCGCCGTGGCCGACCTGGATGGCACTATCTTGGGATTACACCGCATGCCTGACGGGACCGTGTTCAGCTTGGATGTGGCCGTCGCAAAAGCCCGCAACGTCGTCTGGTTCAGCGGCACTGGGATCGCCGATCTACCCGGAATACCCTCTGGGACGGCCATTACCAATCGCACTGTCAGCTTCGGGGCACAACCGCTGTTTCCGCCCGGCATCGACGGTTCCGGCCCCGGCCCATTTTTCAATCTATTCCTGAACGACGTAGCCAATCCCTGCTCGCAGGGATCGCAGCCGTCGAACGCTAATCAGAGCGGAATCGTGTTTTTTCCAGGAAGCCTGCCGCTCTACAAGAACGGCGTGCTTGTTGGGGGCCTGGGTGTGAGCGGCGATGGCGTGGATCAAGACGACTACGTCACGTTCCACGGAGCCCAGGGGTTTCTGCCACCCACTAACATTCAGGCGGACAACTACAGTATCCAGGGAGTACGTATGCCGTATCTGAAGTTTCCGCGGAATCCGGAGAATTAGATCGTTGCTTCGGGTGCTTTTAGAACAGAGCCACCATCTTGTGCTTGCGCTGGTAGAGCCTTCGGTCGGCCTCCCGCAGCACATCGGCAATGATCGCCCCCGCCACGTGCGCCGTAATTCCCCAATTCACTTGCAGCTCAAATCCGCGCTTGCCGGTCACGTTCCAGCTTTCCACGCCTCGAAGCAACCTGCGTACCGCGATCTCCGCTTGTTCTTCGCTGGTTTCCGGCATCACCACTAGAAATTCATCTCCGCCATATCGAAAGAGCAGGTCCGCGCCGCGGAAATTGTTTTTCAGTATCTGCGCTACATCTACCAAGATCTCGTCGCCCGTTTGATGGCCGAAGTTAGAATTCACCGCTCGGAATCCATCGATATCCAGCATTAAGAAGGTGAGCTGTGTTCCCTGCCGGTTGACGCGCGTGACTTCGCGGCTGACAAACTCATCCATGGCCCTGCGGTTGAATAGGTTGGTAAGAGGATCGTAAAGCGAGAGATTCTCAAGACGTTGGTTGTATACGAGCTCGCGGATGAGCGACCCACGGGTTGAATTCAGCGACTTACGCTGCGATATCAGATAGATGTTGGCCAGAACAATCAGCGTGATCAAGCCAAACATTAGCTGCGGGACAAACCGGTGATCGAGAATCAGGTTTTTCTGCGACCACGCTAGATTCGGCAACACCAGCGCGAAAAATCCCGAGGCGAGGACGAGCATCAGCAGCGCGCCAATCGACCAAAGCTGCCAGTCGCGGCTCGAAAGCTGATCAATCTCCTGCTGAATTTCCTCCGTGCGATGAGTGCCGGAGCGGTCCATACCGCGCAAATTGCTAGCCAAATCCATGGGATCTCTCCTCTGGCCTCGAATCGCCAGGAGCCAGAATCCCTACCAGAGAGCGGAAGACAGACGAATACTGCGTTAACTTCTTTGTATCTGAAATCGAAGGATTCCGCGAACACCTTAAGGTTCAGCAGCGGTTACCAGGGTAATGGGAGGCGCCAAAGAGGGACTCGCCAAGCCCTTAGCCACTAGATTCGCGGAGTGACGGCCAAAAGAGCCCTTGCCAGCGCGGCCATTTTCTCAATGGAAAGAGCTTCGGCGCGGACTGTAGCTTTGATTTTGGTCTCCTCCAGCGCGGCCTTGAGTTCGGCGTCGCTGTAGCGGGCTTTGAGGTTGTTCCAGAGCGTCTTGCGTTTCTGTGCGAAGGCTAGCTTAAAAAACGCGATCATCTCGGGCGCGGCGACGCCCAATTCCTGCGTTTTGGGCTCCATGGTGAGGCGGATCACAGCCGAGTGGACCTTGGGCGGCGGGTTGAAGGCGGCAGGGGGAAGCTCAAAGAGTTTCTCCACCCGGGCATAGAGCTGTGCCGTGGCCGAGAGCAAACCATACTCGCTACCACCGGGCTTGGCCGCCAGCCGGTCTGCCACCTCGCGCTGGACCATGATCACGACGCGGTCAAAATACTGCTCGAAAGCGAAGAGGTGCAACAGAATGTCGGAGGTGATGTAGTAAGGAAGGTTGCCGACGACGCGGGCTTTTTCCTGGGCACGCTGAATACCGGGACGAACGGTGCCGGGCCGAGGGGCGAAGAGCGTGTCGAAGTCGATGGTCAGGATGTCGGCTTGGATGACCTCCACCGTGGGTGCCAAGGCATATGCCATGCTAAGCTGCGCTGCCAGCACTCGATCCACCTCAATGGCAATGAGCCGCCCGGCGCGTTTGGCCAGAGGCCCGGTGAGGGTTCCGGGTCCGGGGCCGATTTCCAGGACCGTGCTCTGGGAGATATCCCCGAGGGCGTCCACAATTCGGGTTACGGCTGCTTGATCGCGCAGGAAATGTTGCCCCAGCTTGGGTTTGCCCTTTGGTGAGCTGCCGTTACCTCTTGTCACATTGACCCTCTTTCTTGCCCACGCTTACACTTGGGGTTTGCTTTCGGCTAGGTTCCCGCGAGTCTTGGTCTTCGGTCTTCTGGCCATTCAGTCCTTGGTCATGATAGCGGTTTCGGGCACGACTGCGCAGCAAACGGGACTTCACGGCAGTACGGAGGGCTTGGTTCATGCACATAGCGTTTGCGGCTTCGGAAGGTGTGCCTTACTCGAAGACTGGAGGCCTGGCGGATGTGGTAGGTGCTTTGCCCCGTGCGCTGGCCGCCTTGGGGCACCAGGTGAGCGTGTACCTGCCCCGCTATCGGCAGACCCAGTTGACCGATCCGCAAATCGTAGTGCGCAGCATAACCGTTCCCTTTGACGACAAGTATCGCTTCTGCTCGGTGCTCAGCGGTGGCTATAAAGCGGGAGTGCGCCACTACTTCGTGGAATATCCGCCCTACTTCGACCGCGAAGCACTCTACTCGACGCCTGCCGGCGACTACCCGGATAACGCCGAGCGCTACACGATGTTCTGCCGCGCCGTGCTGGAGGCGTCCAAGATTTTGGGAGTTCCGCACGTATTCCACTGCCACGATTGGCAGTCATCGCTGCTGCCCGTGCTGTTGAAGTCGTTGTACCAGGATGATCCGGCATTCAAAGATGTGAGCACGGTGCTGACGATTCACAACATTGGCTATCAGGGATTGTTTTCGTCGGAGATTTTGCCGCTGCTGGCGTTGCCATGGGATTTGTTTTCCATGGACAAGCTCGAATACTACGGACAGGTGAATTTCCTGAAGGGCGGGCTGAAAGACGCGGACTACATCACGACCGTGAGCAAGAAGTATTCGCAGGAGATCCAAACGGCGGAATATGGCTTTGGGTTGGACGGCGTGCTGCGCGAGCGGGCGGCGAACGTTACGGGAATTCTGAACGGCGTGGACTACGACGAATGGAGCCCCGCGACGGATGGCTACATCGTTAGCCGATATAAGCCGGAAGAGTTGTTCGGCAAAGCCAAGTGCAAGGAAGACTTGCTGGAAGAGTTTGGCCTGGCCGACGCGAATCCGAAGCTGCCCGTGATTGGCATTGTCTCGCGCTTTGCCGGGCAGAAGGGCTTTGACCTGCTTTCGCAAGTGATGGACCGGCTGGCGCGCGAGGAGATGATTCTGGTCGTGCTCGGGTCGGGTGAAAAACTGTATGAGGAAATGTTTGCCCGCATGGCCAAGGCGTTCCCCGGCAAGATCGCGCTGAAGATCACCTACGACAACAAAATCGCGCACAAGATTGAAGCCGGTGCGGATATGTTCCTGATGCCGTCCCGTTACGAGCCGTGCGGGCTGAACCAGATTTACAGCCTGAAGTACGGCACCGTTCCGATCGTCCGCGCCACCGGCGGCCTGGATGACACGATTGAACCCTGGGACGCCCGCGCGGGCACGGGCACCGGCTTCAAGTTCACGGAATACACCGGCGAGGCCCTGCTGGCTGCGATCAAGAACGCGCTGCAAGCTTTCCGCGATCAGACATCCTGGCAGAAACTGATGAAGAATGGCATGGCCAAGGATTTCTCGTGGAGCGCATCGGCAAAGGAATACGTCAAGGTTTATGAGAAAGTGCGGAAGCTTAGAACGGCTGTGAGCACGCCTGCGCCCGTGCTTTCCAAGACTACGGGCTGAGGTTCCTATCCGCGCCCGTCGTAGAAGCTGGGTCGCCCGCGGAATCCGAGCATAGCGAACAGGCGATGGCTGAACGCCTTCGGTCCCGCCCGTGCGAGAGCGATCAACGGCCTGTGGCCAGCCCTTCAGGGCAGGTTCTTGAAAAAGCCAAGAGCTTGCCGCCCTCGCCCCGTACGACTGAAGAGCGCCCTACCCCCCCTCTCCCCCCTACCCCCCGATCTTTTGGAATCAACAAGATGCGTGGCGAGGAGGGCAAAATCTTTGAGTTCAAAGGACTTACGCAGAAAATCCGGAAAACAAAGGAGATAGGTCTATGTGATCCATTTCCGGTACAGCCCCTCAAATAGATATGGTGTGGCCAATGGGTTCTTAAGTCAACGACTAATTTTGGAATTTTGGAGACGGGTTCCACAATGGGAAGGACGGCTGTGTCCGGTTGTGGAACTGCCCCACACAACCAAAGGAAGGCTTGTGTGGGCCACCGGCGGCTCTTTTCCTCCGAGCCTTGGTCGCTTGAGCAGCATCCAAGTCTACTCGCTCGTTAGGAGCCGACACGGTTATCTCATCAGCCGTTCTCCTCTCGAGAACTGTCCCATTTTTCATGTCTCAGTTTTGGGGCCCACTCCACCCGTCTGTCCCCGGATTTCGTTAGAGGAGCGAGATGCTTGATTCGGCGAAATCCTTTACATCCGGGTCACTGTTTGATACGGCGAGCAAAAGCGGACCTCTATTGACTTCTGCTATGCGACGCGCCAGTACAACTCCGTACTTTCTGAGTACGCCATCTTGATCCTGAAGAGCTCGCGTGGCTTGGCCAACCGCATCTGCATCGGACCTCAATAGCAGTTGCAGCCCTGAAATGTCGCTGGTTTGCGGGCCCATGGCGCTTAGGTACGAAAGTGCCCCTGAGAGCTGCCCCGTGGTGGCACGGGAAAGGAAATCCATAACTTTCCAGCGCACGCGCAATTCTGGATCCCCGATGAGCCTGACCACTGAGGCTAGTTCTGCCCCTTTCGACGGATCAGCCCAAAGCAGGAGGCAGTCTATTGCCAAAAAACGGATCTTGCTTTCAGGATGCGTCAGCAGCCGAGAAATGTCATCAAGGAGAGGCTTACCCATCTCCCCTAACTCCGACGCAATCCAAGCTCCAACCCTTACCACCTCCGGATCGCCACTTCGCAGAAAATCTCGGAGGTTTTGGAGTGGGTATCCTCGCCCAAATTCAACGAGTAAGTCGTTCATCAAAACGCCAGATAGAGGCGAACGCGGATTTTCAACAAGACGCCGCCTGATCTCCTCCGCGCGCTCGCTGTCGTAATGGGCGGTTCGGAACTTCACGGGGTGGGTGGCCTACCCTTTCTTGGTTTTGATCTCTCTTCCCAAAACGGAATCTCGGGTGCCCCGTCCCTTCGACTTCGCTCAGGGCAGGCTCTCGCGTTTGTTTGCGAGGGCGGGAACCGCACTGCCCATACTATAGACTGCGAAGGACCTTTGTCGGACATGCATTGCCGTTCCCGCCCTTTGCTTCGCAAAGAACGGGGCATCCTTTGTCCGAGTGGTGTCACCAGAGATCAGACACAAAGGCTCGGCCACCCGCCTAATTTTATGACTTTTGGGAATACCACATCGAAAACTTCCTCGGATTCGTCGGATTCGTCCAACTCGCCTGCATCCACATGATGCTGAGACGTTTATGATGGAAGCAATATTACTTGATTAACAAGTGGATTCCACATTGCCTGCCCAACCACCAACACCGGCAGCTCGGGACGTCGATCGAGGACAGAACTCCGCTCTGGCGAGATTTGGTACTCCGCCATGATCACCATTCATCCGATTGAGCTGCCCGTGCCCGGCTTGGAACAACTGCAAGCAGAGGCACTCCAGGAAGGGATTCTCTTCATCGAAAGGTTGTGGCAGGAATGGGAGAATGGCAAGAATCGTTTCACCGGGCCAGGAGAAAAGCTATTCGGCTGTATGGACGAAGCGGCATTAGTTGCAATTGGCGGGCTCAACCAAGATCCATTTGATGGTCGAAGGGGCATCGGTCGCATCAGGCGAGTTTATGTTCGACCAGCTTCGCGAAACAAAGGCATCGGGCAGGCCCTTGTTCACACTCTCGTCGAGCATGCGCGAAGAAGCTTCACCGCCGTGCACCTTCGCACCGATAATCCCACGGCAGCCCGGCTTTACGAGCGTATTGGCTTTACACGCAGTCTGGCTTTGAATGCGACCCACGTTTTGGATTTCGGTTCAACTGCCGATGCCGCGCCAATGAACTCTGGTGAGTCAGGCGGTTAATACATTAATGAGACCACTTCTAGCGTCCCTGATGTAAACCTGCCCCACCCGCCAATTTCCACTCGTCGAAACATTGGGAAACGTTCCGTCTGTCCCCGGTCTCCCCCCGGTTTCCCCCTTCCCGAATTTCTCTCTCATTGCTTATTAGTGTGGACCGGGACGCTTCCGTGGAATGAATCGGTGACCGAGATTGAGAGCCTTTCCGAGGCCGTAAAATACTTCGTATCTGACGCCCTCCTTCACCTTTGGCGATATGTTCGCGTAACTTCTCTCTCTGAAACACCATCGAAAATAGGGTTTGTCGTTCTCCGGATATTCGATGTAAACGATTATGTTCAGGTCGTATAGAAACTGGAGAAATGCCGCCGGGCTTGTCATAAATCGCGGCTGAGGCGAACCGTTTACGCTACTAGACTTTAGAAATCTGTCAAAAGCGGCTAGGTATTCTGTGTGGTCAAACCGATAATTTCCATCCAAGAACTCAAAAAACTTCAGAAACAGTTCGTACTCATCATTTGAATAATAAAATGTCAGCTGGTCCTTTAATTCTCCGAGTAGATAGTCAGCGTAGCGCCTTCTAAAGATCGGGTTGTCGAAATCTTCATGCGAAAAACTCTTCTGCAGGATAACTAGCATCGTTATGATGTCCCGTGGTCGGTAATACGAGAACCTCAGAAAGCTCACGAATGATTGATCTGGGTGGTGTCCCTGACCCCGTGATGGCGTCTTCCATGGGAAGTAATAGTCCCACGCCGTTCCTTCAGCCATAGGCTCATGTTGCTGATAGCCGAGAAGGTGGTCAACGACTCTAAACAGTTCAGATGACCTCGAGGTTGTGTACTCCGTCCTCCAGTCTAGAAAAACAGAGTTGTCTCTGCTCTTGGTGTTCAAATTCTGCAGGCCGAGAGAGGCGAATATGTCCGGCCGTATCAGCAGAACCGCTCGCATACGGAGCCTCGATCCCTTGCCGGACGGGAAAACGTCATTGTTAACCTCCCATACAGCATTGGCAAGGCCTCTGATGCACTCCAGATACTCGGAATAGGTAATTGTTGCCGGCCTTATGTCAATACCATCAATAAAAAGGATGTGATTACTCTTCAGGCGAATTTGTTTGAG
>WNFL01426227.1_pt1 | contig 47174 bp, 40 predicted proteins | sample 5400361 | NCBI WGS metagenome assembly WNFL01 (sample SAMN13153351, study PRJNA577476) | soil metagenome | isolation source: 40 cm soil on Douglas fir-dominated hillslope | place: USA:California | collected 2013-09-17 | reverse complement strand
GTTGACCGCTTGAAATCTTCATCTTTTAGCTTCTGTACCGTTTCGTATCGCATGTGCCTATTATCATGGCACTGCTAACACTTATGCAAGAGGTCTAATATAGTTAACACGTAACATATTCATGCTGAAATAGTTTTAATAAGTAGTGAGTATTTACGCATTCTGATAATCTATTGACAAGAGAAAGGGGATCTTTAATATGTCAAAACAAATAAAAATCGATTTCCGCATGTGGCGCGTGATTAACGCGGCAATACTTCTATATGGACTTTTCGGCCCCTGGCTTAAAAGTTGTAATACCGAGACCTCGGGGGTCGATTTCGTGAAAAGGACACCGGGGTTATTCCAGGTTATCTTTCAAAAAACAACCGACTTTTTTAGCCAGGATATTTTACTTTTGGCACCCATCCTCCTTGCTGATGCAATTCTGATATACATAGTTGTCAATGTGCTGTTCGTAATATTCTCTATCCCAAATAAAAGCTGGCAAAAAATAAGCCTGGCGGTTGCCCTGTGCGCAACTTTGCTCACCATTGTTGCAAGCGCGAAGGTGGTTAATAATGGCAGAGATCTATTGTGGGGATTTTGGCTTACGTGTGGGGGCCTCTTCTCATCCACCTTGCTGGAAATCTCAGAAGGGCTTAAACCGAACTCGACATCACCACCGGATACATAACATAAAGGGAAGCCGCAATTTACACATACTGTTGACACAAAGAGGCCTGCGATCCAATGGGTCTCTTTTGTTTTGCTCCGCTGGCTACTACTGATTCTTCACCACTACTTCTACAGTCGCCGTTGTAATGCTGTTATCCGCATGTACCAAAAGCAACTGCAAGGCATACAGCCCATTCAGCCCGCTGGTGTCCCACTCAGCGAGCGTGTCTTCGGTGATGGGTGATTTGCTGTCCGTGCCGATCTGCACCCAGGCCTGCGGATTCAATCCCTGACCGTACTGCAAACGATAATACGAGAAATCATTCCCCGCCGCCGAACCGCTGATGGTGATTTTGCCTTTGATCTCGGCAAACACCGCCGGAGCGGTGATGTGCACGTCCGGGTCAGGCGGCGGCAGTTGGATCGTGTCATATGCTGTGGGCGGCACGGACAGATGCGCGGATGTGGCCCATTCCTGTGCTTCGGACGGTACAAGCATGTAAACGTGGTTCTCCACCAGTTGGGGCGAGGTGAACACGGTGGCCAGTAGACCGGTCTCGCGGTTGACAGGATAAGCTTGATAAAGCGTATCTGCCTGGGTGGGCTGGTAGCCGTCCAGGAAGACTTCGTCCACCACATTCGGGCAGGCGGATGTCGGCAGCATGCCTGAAGGGTCGCAAACCCGCAGGCGCAGCACGCCGCCCGGCTGAGGCCAGTCGTCGGGTGGCACCCCGCGACTGGCCAACTGCATCAGAGCCGACCAAAGCCCCCCCGATGCACGTGCCGACGGGGCCGTGCTGCTGCTCCCGGTCCAGACAATCGTCACACGTTGCGGGGTATAGCCCACCGCCCAGGTTTCCTGTCCGTCCAGGGTCTGTCCGGCTTTGGCTGCCGCCGGGATGCCGATCTCGAACGGGTTCGGGCGGCTGAGAATATCGGTGATCAAATACGATAACTGTGGGCTGACCACCTGTGCAGACTGCGACTGGCTGAAATCCAGATACAGGCGGCGGTCGGCGCCTTCCACGCGCAGCACCGCCGAAGGCACCAGCTCATCTCCCGCAAATATCTGCCCGATGCGTGTGCCCTGTGCTGCAAAAATGCTGTAGGCCTGGGCCACATCGAGTAGGGAGAAGCGCGCCTGGCCGTCGAGCAGATCCTTTGCGCTGGCAGCCGATATGTCGAAGCCGAACGGGCGCATGGTCTGCGTGACGAGCGGCGCACCCATCTGCGCGAACACCTGCCCGACGGGGACGAGGTAGTCGCTGGTCAGCGCCGTCCGCAGGCGGATGGGGCCGTGGAATTTTCCGTCGGGGTTTTGGATTGCGGAATTTGCCAGGGGGATATCCCAGACCAATGAAGCGGGACCCAGGCCGCGGGTGAATCCCGCCAGGTAGATGAACGGCGTCAAGACCGTCCCGGGGCGGTGTACCGTCAAAAAAGCCGATTCCTGCGCCTGGCGTGTCTCCCCAACCGCGGCCAGGATCTGCCCTGAGCGCGGATCGATGATGACAGCGCTGGCGGAGGCGTCCGGTACGTTCACACCCGGTGGCAGGGAGGGCAGTGATGCGGCGCCATTACACACTTCATCATTCTGCCCGGCCAGGCGCGCCAACTGTGTCTTGACGGCGCAGGCGGCCTGGATTTGCAGGTTGTAATCGAGAGTAGTGATGATGCGCATGCCGCCGCTCTCGATACGGGCGCGGTCGACGCGGCTGCCAAGCTGGGAAAGTGCCAGCGCCATGAAAGCCGGAGCGGGCTCTTCTGGCGGTGTGACAGGCTGGAAGTTAAGCGGCACGAAACGGGCCAGGCTGGTTTCCTGGGATGAAATCAGGCCCAGCGACTGCATTTTATCCAGCGTTTGCTGCTGGCGCTGGATAGCTGCCTGCGGCGCGTCGAGTGGATTGATCGCCGGGGCCTGGCTGACGGCGGCCAACAGGGCGGCCTCGGCCAAGTTGATCTGCGAAAGAGGCTTGCTGAAATACAGTCGCGACGCGGCGTCTGCGCCATAGGCAAAGTGCCCATAGTTGGCGCTATTGAGATACCATTCCATGACCTTGTCGCGCCCAAAACGGGCGGTAATCTGTGCGGCGAGAATGCGCTCACGGATAGCGCGCCGCAAGTCGGGCTTTTCATCCCATAGTAATAAGTTGGCAGCCAGAGCCTGGGCGAGGGTCGGGTGCTCGCCGGGGCTGGCCAACCCATTCAAAGTATAGCCCGGGCTGGTATAAAAATCTGGGCCGGCGAAAGACAGTGTGGCGCGCACAAGCGCATCGGGGATATGTTCGGGGGCCGTTAAGGCCAGGGGAAGATAATTACGAGGCGCGTCCTGCGGGGCAAGGACGGCCAGCAGGTGCTCACCAGTGCGGTCGTAGATACGGCTGGGCTGCAGCAGGGAGCCGTTTGGCGGTTCGAGCAGTGCCGGCAGCAGGTCAATCGAAGGCAGGTCAACGGTCAGCGAGGCGTAGATGAAAGCCCCGCCGATAATCAGCCCGGCCAGCAAAATAGCAAGCACCAATCCGGCGCCGAGGAAGCCGCGCGTCAAGCGGCTATCCGAACGCTGGCGGTCGCTCAGGCGGCGTTCGCGCCGGCGGCGCAGGATGGGCAGGGAAGACATACATCCATTTTATCCCACATTCTATAGCTGTCTATTGACGAAGAATGTGGGGTTTATCAGAAGGGATTCTTGGTGACGGTCAAAAAATTACCGCGAAGCCGCGAAGAGCGCCAAAAACCCTAAAAAATCCTTTGTTTTTCTTTGCGAACTTCGCGTCTTCGCGGTGAAATTCGCACCGAGAAAATTATGGAGATGATACCACCCTGAAACCGTCCCTGAGAGTTGCGCCGCGCAGTTCCACCCAGGGGCGTGGGCCGGGGATGCAGGGAAAGGCCTCATAGGAGCAGGCATTATAGGCTTTGGCACAGGAGACCATGCCGTTGGCAAGGCTGCATACCTGCGTAGGGATACGATCGTAATCGGCCGGCAGCAGCAGGCGGCTGGCAAACGTCCTGGCTTCAAAGGAGGTGGCCAATGTGAACCCTAGATAAGCCAGGACCATCAGCGAGACAAAAGCGGATACCCTGGCTGAGGAAAATGGTAGGCGCTTCAAGCCGGATGCAAGCCAGGGAGCGAGCGCTAGCAGAATGGTCCCGATCAAAAAGCCATACCCAAAGCGGAAATCCGGCGCGTTGAATAACCAGAAGAGTGTTCCTAGATAGAAGGCCAGCCAGCCGAGCCAGTAACGCCGCGAGGCAGCGTTCGCCAGAATACCAGGAACGGCGGGCAGCAACGAAAATAGCGCAGCAAAGAGCATCAATCTGCGGTTGAGGGTCTGCTCTGCCAGCCATTGGGGGAACCACTGGCCGAACGGCATCGCCAGCGCTTGAGCTGCGTCCATGCGCGGGAAACGTCCCCAGGCCAGGATCGACATCCGTTCGTCGGCAGCGCGTTCGAGCGGCACTTTCCAGTCAAAGGAAAACAGGTCCAGCGCAGGGAATGGGTAAAGCAGGTAGCCGGACAAAATCACGTTGCGCACCAGGAAAGGCAGCAGCACCAGCACTCCACACGCTGCCATAGTGACGAACTGGCGTTTTTGCCCGCGCAGGATCGTTTCGCCAGAGACAAACAACGCGAGCAACAGCACCGGCGCGGCCGATAGTTTCACCGTCAGCGCAAACGCGGCGAAGAGCACAAGTAGGATGGGGTGGAAAGGCTGCTCCTGCTCGGTATATTCCGCCCATAAGACGGCCATCAGCCAGAGCAGCAGGCTGACGGGGAGGTCGGTGCCGGGGGAAGAGAGCTCTGCGCCAAGCAGGGAAAAGGCCAGCGGGAGGAAAAGTACTTTGAGCAGGGTTGAAGCTTTATATTCGCCCCGTGCAAGAGCCTGAAAGCAAAGCCAAAAATACAGTAAAACCGCCAGGAACAGTATGCCGGCGGTCAGGTGGAAAGAGCGCAGGCCAAGGAACGAGAGGCTGAACAGGGCGTTGCTCACGAACCAGGCCGAGTTAAAGGCCAGCCGTCCATGCAGGTTCCCCAGCCCGGGCACAGCGGGAAAACTTTCGATCCAGTGGATGGCCTGGGCGTGGTAAATATTGGTATCCGGGTTGACCGGCCGGTGTGTAACGTTTTCCAGCACAACCAGCAGGGTAAGGACAAGCACAATGAATGGTAGCAAGGCTCCGGGACGTTTGATGAAGCCAGGCCAGGAGACCCTGTGAGCGAGCACTACTCCTGCCGCTCCGATGAGCAGTATAAGGTTGATAAAAAGTCCGGTTTGAAAAAAGAGAGAAAAGAAAGATGCGAGTGTGGTTAAAACAACCAGCCCACTCACCACGATGAGGGCTGGCGCGGGAAGATCGGCCCGAATACGCAAAAACTGTCTGGCGAGTTCCAGAAACAAAAAACCGTACACATAACACAGGGCGAGCGTATACAGCCAGATCAGCGCGGTCACCAGCATCTTAATCGCCGAAGACGTCACTGAGCCAGTCGAGGATGCCGCGCGAGGGCGTTTCACCGTAGATCGTACCGCTCTGTCCATTGATCAGGACAGGGAAGCTGCGACCCTCACAGGAATATTCCGTCACCCATACCGGAACGAGCACCAGTTTGAAAGAAAGGATGGACAGATTGGAGGTGGAATAGCCCAGGCCGGATACGCCCGAAACCTCGCTGTAGATCAATTCCTTTACAGCATGGGCAGCCTTACTACGTGCCACAAGTGAGGCCGGGGCCATGGCCGTTTCGTAGATCTCGGCTGGCCAGCCGGCCAGATAGCGCGGGTCATAAGCGGGGGCAGTTGAGAAAGTAAATTCTTTGAGCGCCTTTAAAAACAATTCGCCCAGTTTCGATGTGGCCGGGATGACGATATCATCAAAATTTGCCGTTTTATCGCCAGAAACACGCACTGACTGTTTGTTACGCTGCACGGTGCCATACCAAGGAACATTACCGGTGATATCAAAGGTCCAGACCGGCAGATACAGCCCACGCGGAATCCGGGTTTCGCCTTCCGGTGTAATTTTATGTTTCTCCACCCATTTTGCGAGGCGCAAGGTGGCTTCATGCTGGTTGAAAACCATTGGGATGATCGAGTCCGGCTCGACCAGTTCACGCGTCCCGGCGACCACGTAGGCAGAACCACAGTAAGAACAGGTTTCGGAAATCACCTCGGGCGGGAGCACGAACCGGGCACCACAGCCCTTGCAGGTGAAGGTTTTCGTGGCCACCGGCCTGCGCTGGCCCTGGCCGGTGGCCATGGCCAGGATGAAATCCTGCTCGTTTTCGGGAGCTGCCGGGCTGAGCGCTTCTTCACGGCCACAGGATTCGCAAATCAACGTACGCCCGTCACCGTCGAAGACCATGTGCGAACCGCATTTTGGGCAGGTGAAGCGGTCAGCCTTCGCATTCTGCGTTTCAATGGATTGCGCAGAAAGATGATCGGGGTCAACGATCTCTTCCGGCTTAAGCTTGCTATCCAGAATGGCAAGCGCTCTGCGCGCTTCGGCATGAGATGGACTAATAGCAAGAGTCTCTTCCAAATATTTACGTTTCTGTACAGGATCGTCTGTAAGCTGGCTCAGATAGAAATTCGCCTGGACGCGCGTATCCCAGTCATCGGCCAGTTCCAGCGCGCGTTCCAGGTAGCGGCGGGCAGCATCATATTCTTTGGCTTTGATATTGAGGATGGCTTCATGCAGAAGCTCGTTGTCATAATTGGAGGGCATATCAGGCTGCCTTTCGTCTCACGATGGCATCGGTCATTCTGGCTACGCGCGCCATCATCTCGACGTCATGCACACGGACGATATCGGCCCCGCGTGTGATGCCTACAGAAACGGCGGCGGCCGTGCCTTCGATGCGCTGGTCAGGCGGCAGGTCCAGGGTGTAACCGATAAAGGATTTGCGTGACACCCCCAACAAGACGGGGAATCCCAGCGCGCGGATTTCATCCAGCCGGTTGAGCAATTCGAGATTCTGCTCGACCGTCTTTCCGAAGCCAATGCCGGGGTCGAGCAGGATGTGATCGTCCGGGATACCGGCGGCACGCGCCAACTGAACGGATTCCATTAACTCAGCCTTCACATCTTCGACCAGGTCCTGATATTCTATGCCCACGTAACGCCCGCCAAGCTGTTCCAGTACCTGTGCGTTCGATGGTTTGCTGCGGTTATGCATCAGGATCACCGGCAGGTTATGGCGGGCGGCGAACGCCGCCATGGCCGGGTCGGCCCGCAGGCCCCAAACGTCGTTAACTAGCTGGGCGCCTGCTTTCCAGCATTCTTCGGCAACAGCAGCTTTATAGGTATCAATCGAGAGAATTGCGGCAGGGAATTTTAGTGCCAGCGCATGGATAACCGGCAGGACGCGCGCCAGTTCTTCGTCAACGGTTACCGGCTGCGCGCCAGGGCGGGTGGACTCGCCGCCTACGTCGATGATATCGGCGCCGGCTGCAAGGAAACGGTGAGCCTGTGCCAGAACTTCATCCTCAACCCCAGCCCCCTCCCCCAAGGGAGATGAAGAACGAAGCAGGCCATCTCCGGAGAAACTATCCGGCGTAATGTTAAGAATGCCCATTACATAGGTACGGGCACCCCAGTCAAATACCTTCGGACCAATTTTCAATATCCCCATGCTAATAGGCAGGTTTTCTAAAGATGCAGGATGCAGGACCTTTGACACGAATCATATAAAACCTACATTCTTATGTTTGCCGGGCACTAGATAATTTGATCAAGAGGTTTATTCAACCAGGCCTCGGCCTCTTCCATGCTCGTGAAAATGCGGATGGCAGCGCCGCCGCCTGCCGCCCCGGCAGCAATTTTAGTGATCGCCTCGCGGGTACTTTCTCCCGTCACCAGCACACCGACGCGCAGATTACGGGTAGATGGATCGCTGTTGACCTCTACCGCCGTCTTGATCGCTTTTTCAGGAATGTCACGCACCTGCCGCAGGTCGTACAGGTTACGCGTAAGGCGGTCTGAATCGAGCAAATGCTCGAAGGCAAATTCGCGCCAGTCTGCCATGGTCTGGTCCGAGAGATCGCTAAACGTCAGGGTCATCCCGCCATCGGGACGACGTGTAACGGTGTACCCGACACCAGGCTTTGGAGTCCAGTTAAGCGGTTTGTTTTCGTTCATCGTTCTCTCCTTCAAAATTGCATCATGTACTGATGGAAGCCAGGAATGATTCTAATTCTGTATCGTCCCATCCATCCACACCACCCTGTATAAGGAGGATGATCATGCCAGACTTCGCAGGGAACGCAGTTACCCATTGACGAAATAGCTTCCCGGACTTATCCGTGCCTTCACTGACGGTAAGAAGAGTCTCCTTGCCATTAATAGTCACTTTGCGGGTTTCCACCACTTTAAGATTGAGACCGTTCCTACCGCTTTGTTGCTCGATAGACGGCTGCATCTGTTTGGCCATCTGCTCGGGAGTTACGTTCTGGGCCTGGAATTGGGCAAAAAAATCATCGGCTTGCTGCTGATATGGTCTGATGATGTAATCAGTATGATCTTATAAATCATGAAATCCATGCCCATTTGTTCAGCATAATCGGGCGGAAGTTTATAATCGACGAATTCATGCGCCATTTGCTGAATTTTTTCGGGGTCTGTAACGACGCTATCTTTGAAGCGATTTACGAGCAGGGCGCTTCCCCCAACGGCAATAGCAACGGCCACAATACAAAAGACGGCCGCAATTCCGATGATTAGCAGAAGACGTTTGGTGTTTGTACTCATTATTTGCCTCGGTTGTTATTATTTTCGCCGTCATAACGGCTGCGAACACCCATCAGCAGCGCCACAAGTTGTTGGTCGGCTTGCGCCAAATTCTGGGGCAGTTCCAGGCCCATGCGTGCATACATGCGCTTCATGATCTGCAAACTCAATACCTGAACATTGGCAAGCTGGAAACGACGCGATAGGAAATCCTCCAGGATCCGGATGTCCTCCTGCTGAAGGCGCTCGAGCGGCAGGGCTGGGTCCAGCCGGGGAATTTCACCCGAGACCGGTAAAACAATCCGTTGCTGAGCAATGGACTGGATGGAAATCTGGCCACCATCGTGGATGACGAGAGAACCTGCGGCCAGGTCACCCAGCCGGCGAGCCTGATCATTAAGAAACATTGTCACCACGCCCACTCCGTAGCCCAAAGGCATAAAGTCGATCAGCCGCACCAGATTGCGGATGATCGACTCGGCCAATGTGACAGGCGTCCCGTCGATACGGATCACACGCAATCCCACCCAGCGTTTTCCGGGGGATTGCCCGTTCCAGAGCATTTCAAAGAAGATGTAATATCCCCAGAATAACAAAAACGCCACGAGGCCAAAGATGGCGGAGAGCCATGAACCCAGGCTGCTGATAAGGTTTGCCGCCTTCAAAGCATAGACAGATGTGCCAAGCACAATTAACTGCAATAGAACGATGATCGTGGTATCCACCAGGGCGGCCAGGAAGCGCGAACCAATCCCGGCGACGTTATACCCGAAGGCCACATTTTCGGGCGTGTCGATGCTAAGCATGTCGTCTGAGAGAGTCATAAGGAATATCTGGTAGAATCCGTTTTCAAAGCAAAAGTTTTCTTCGTTATTGTACACGATGGCAGGGAAAATGCACCCCGAGGAATTCTATCAATCCCGCAAAGCGGACTGGGAACATCTTAATCAGGTTTTGACTGCCAGCGAAAGAGACATCAAGCGCTTGTCACCCCAGGATGTGCGAACGCTGAGCAGGTTATACCGGGCTGTTACATCAGACCTGGCTGTGGCACAGCGCGACTTTCCACGCCACCAGATTACACAATACCTTAACAGGCTGGTGGCACGCGCCCATGCGAGTGTCTACCGGAGCGAACCACTGGCGTACAACCGCCTGGTGGATTTTGCGCTGCGTGGATTCCCGCGTCTTTTCCGCGAAACGATGCTATTTACCGTTATCGCAGCCGCATTTGTGCTCATCCCAGCCCTGGTGGCTGGCTTTAGCATTGCTGCCCGCCCCGAGACTGCCACATGGCTGTTGCCGGTCTCAGCACAGAAATTAATTCCTACCGTTCAGAATAAAGAGCTGTGGATCGATATCCCGGTAAACGAACGCCCATATGCATCTTCATTCATCATGCAGAATAATATCCAGGTATCGTTCCTGGCATTCGGCAGCGGGATCAGCGGCGGGCTACTGACGATCTGGATCCTGGTGGAGAATGGCCTGACACTCGGCGGCCTGCTTGGGTTGACCGCGTATTATGGGATTGGTTTCGACCTGGCAACCTTTGTGATTGGTCATGGGGTTATCGAACTGAGCGTTATTTTTATGGCAGGCGGATCGGGGCTGATGTTGGGCTGGGCGCTTCTGCACCCGGGGCTGCAGCGCCGCCGCGACGCGCTGGCGCTGGCCGCCCGCAAGGCAGTCCGGCTGCTGCTGGGAGCCGTGCCCATGCTGGTCATCGCAGGAGCAATCGAGGGGCTGATCTCACCGTCAGAGACTATTCCCTGGCCGGTAAAATGGTCAATCGGCATACTCAGCGGCATCCTGCTGTACAGCTATCTGCTGCTGGCCGGGCGCGAAAAAAAGCCGCCGATGTGGGCAGCCTGATATCCAAATTTTCTAAAGCTATGGGGTAAAGTATTCTTGAAACAGGCTTATCAAGCATACATTTCTCTGTTGGGGGTCAAAAAACAACGACAAATCTAATGAATTAGATACCGTGAAATTAGTATGCGATAATGGTAATTATGATTGCCACATTGCGCCAACGCAACTTTGCCCTGTTGTGGTTCGGGGGTCTAATCTCCATGACCGGCGACGTCGTGCTCTTCATTGCGCTACCCTATCACGTGTATCATCTCACTGGTTCGGTTCTGTCAACTGGCTTAATGTTTATCGTAGGGACCTTGCCAGGGCTTCTATTTGGTAGTGTGGCAGGAGTATTCGTTGACCAATGGAATCGGAAACAGATCATGGTCGTCGCAAGCATTTTGCAAGGATTATGTCTTCTTTCATTGTTTCTGGCGAGAAATGTCGGGTGGCTATGGGTTGTTTACCTGGTTTCTTTTGTGGAGGCGGTTATCGCCCAATTCTTTTCGCCCGCCGAAAGAGCGCTGCTCCCGCAGCTGGTATCTGAGCAACACTTAATGGCTGCTAACTCCCTCAATGCAATCAACAGTAACATTGCCTTGCTCATCGGCCCGGCCATCGGAGTCGCCTTGTTTGGATTATGGGGATTGACCGGCATAATATTCTTTGATAGCGTATCCTTCTTTGTTGCGGCGGTCATGATTGCTTTCATCACATGGTCCCCGGAGCAATCGAAGCGCGAAGCTCCTTCCTCTGAAATTGCAGAAACAACGAGGGCCGCAGCTGCTGCATGGAAATCTTTGTGGCAAGGATGGTTGGAAGGGTTGCATTTGGTAAAATCAAATCCAATGGTGATCGCCCTTTTTGTTTCCGCAGGAATTGCAAGCCTTGGAGATCCAATTCTGGTAGTGCTGCTCATCCCGTTTGTGAGCATCTTAAAGGGTGGAGTTCTGGTTTTGGGTTGGTTATTGATTTTAAGAGGATTAGGGGGTCTACTCGGCGGGTTTATCGTGGGGAAAGTAGGCGATTTATTGCCTCCTACTCTCATTTTTCCCCTAGGTCTTTGTGCAGTAGGATTGCTCGGCTTGATTATGTATAATTTCCCAATTCTTCTCTTAGTGATGGTGTGCCTATTCCTAATCGGCATATTTTTTGTGATCTTTGAGGTCAGCTACATAACTTTGCTTCAGACCAGTGTAACTGATCAATTCCGCGGTCGGATTTTTGGCACGTGGGGTACGACCCTCGCCCTTTTGACTATACTCGGTCAGGTGGGCGCCAGTACTCTGGGAGGTCGTGTTGGCATAATACCAATGTTGAATGTGTCAGGTATCCTATATGTAACGTCTGGTCTGGTCGCGTTTTTGATGATATCCAGGATCATGGCTAAGAAGGTAGTACCCAACCAGAGGTGACAGTCACTTTGGAAGTGACTGTCATCTGGCGAAGAACGCTCCTTGCACGCGAACATGTGCCGAGCCGAAGGCCCTCTGTAGGTGGGCGATGCAGGCAATGACACCTCAATTTTATGTTGGCGGGTATTAAAGCAACGTTTTTCCCTTTAGCTCAAGGTAACGATTTATCACCGCCGTCGAAAGCTGGTTTGCGGGGACATCTAATGTCATCACCCCACGCTTTTGCAAAGTCTCAAGCACAACCCGGCGTTCGTCCAGCACCTGGGTGGCCACAGCGCGTTGGTAGACAGCCATTGAGGCGTTAGGGCTTTGGTGTGCAGCCGCGTGGATGTCGGGGTCGCTGATCGTTACGACCAGCGGCAGGCTGTGACGCGCCAGCAGCGAGACCTGCGCCACAAGCGTATTCAAACTCAACCCACTGGTTAGATCTGTAAAAATGACGACCAGGGAACGCCTGCGCTGTTTTAGCGCCAGGTAAGTGAGCGCTTTATAGTAATCCGGTTCCACCGGCTGAGGCTCCACTGCATAAAGTAGTTCGAGCATGCGATAGAACTGGCCGCGCCCCTGATGCGGGCTTAGATAGTGCTGAACGTCATCCGCAAAGGTCATCATACCCACCCGGTCGCCCTTGCCGGTGGCAACATAGGCCAGGAACAGGACCGCATTGACGACATAATCCAGCTTGGCAATATCTGCCACGGGGCTCTGCATCATGCGCCCGGTGTCCAGCACCGTGATAACGTTCTGACTGCGCTCAGTCTGGTACTCGACCGTAACAGGGTGGCCGCGACGCGCAGTCGCTTTCCAGTTGATGCGGCGGTACTCGTCGTCCGGGAGGTATTCACGCAGGCGCTCGAATTCGGTCCCCTCGCCGAACATGCGCGTGTTACGCAGGCCCATTTCCTGCAAGCGGTTGCGGCGCAAGAGCATGTCATAACGGCGTACATCAAGGAGGTTCGGGTAAACTTTGATCTGTTCTTCGGCAGGAATACGCGCCTGGCGGACGATCAATCCCAGCGGACTGCGCCAGCGCAGGGTGAGATTGCCAAACTGATAATCGCCGCGCCGCAGGGGATGGACATGGTAAAGACCCTGCCACGAGCCGTGTGGAGGCACACTTCCGTTCAATACACGCGTTTCGATACGAAAAGCTTCAGGGGCTTCATCCCGCAGCCAGAACTGCGCCCCATAACGGCTGCGGTTGCGCAGGTGCAGATGGATGGGGTTTTCAGCGCCCAGGGATAGTTTCTCATCGTGCTCGCGTTCCACGTCGAATCGAACGACCGACCCGGCCATGCGCCAATCGACGGCAAACATGACCAGCGCGAGGAACGCATAACCCCAGGCCACCCATTCCATATGCGGCAGCCAGGTGCCAAGCGCCATGATCGGCGCAGCAATCAAGAGCACAAGCACACCCCGAAAAGTGGGAACCATATATTTATCTGGGGACCTCTACCTGTCCTAACAGGCGCTGGATGACTGCGTCCGTATCCAGACCTTCGATTTCAGCCTCAGGTTTGAGCAAAATCCGGTGGCGATAGACGTTCGGCAGGATGAATTTAATATCGTCTGGGACGACATATTCCCGCCCCTGCAAAGCCGCGCAAGTCTTGGCCGCCAGCAAGACGTGCGTGGCCGCGCGGGCGCTGGCGCCTAGCACAATATCAGGAGACTGGCGGCTGGCTGCATTCAGGCGGGCGATATACGTCAGGATGCCATCCTCGACAATGACCTTCTTGATCAATTGACGCACATCCACCACTTGCCTGGCAGTCAATACAGACTTCAACCCAGCATTGTCCAGGTCGTGGGCATCGAATCCCTGGTGGTAGCGGCGCAGGATCTCCACCTCCGTTTCCAGTGAAGAGTATGGGACAAGCACCTTGAACATAAACCGGTCAAGTTGGGCTTCGGGCAGCGGGTACGTGCCTTCATACTCAATCGGATTCTGGGTGGCAATCACCATGAACGGCGCTTCGAGGACGTGGCGTTCGCCTTCCAGGTTGACCTGGCGTTCTTCCATGGCCTCCAACAACGCGGATTGGGTTTTGGCCGGGGCACGGTTGATCTCGTCGGCAAGCAGAAGCTGGGTGAACACAGGGCCTTTCTTAAGATTGAAGTGGCCGGTGCTCATATCGTATACGCTGGTACCGAGAATATCCGAGGGCATCAGGTCCGGCGTAAATTGAATACGTGCAAACTTGGCCTGCACCATATGCGCCAGGCTTTTGGCCATGAGGGTCTTGGCGGTACCCGGCACACCTTCCAGCAGCACATGCCCACCAGTGAGCAAAGCAATGATCAGCAGTTCGAATGGCTCATCCAGGCCTACCAGCACTTTGTTTGCTTCTGTTCGTAATTTTTCGTAGACAATTTTTAAGTCAGCAGGCTTCATTTTGGCTCCTTGGAGATTCTATTCTTTGATCCATTTTGCGGCTTCGGCCGCGGCGCGCACCATTTCGGTCTCGCTGTTATTCGTTTGTTGCAAGCGCGCCAGCAATGCAAGCAATACCTGTCCGTCAATCGCCGGGTTGTAACGGACAAGATAAGCCACATATTCCGGGTCGGGCAGCGTGGGGTCAAGACGGTAGCGCCGGCCTAAAGTCCGTTTGAGTTCATGATGATATTGTAACAAGACAGATTTGCGATGCCCGGCCAGACGGCTGAGATTTGCCATCGCGGTGACGTGCTCGAGCGCGCCGCGCCGCCTGAGTTCATGCGGAAGAGGAACGGGGCGCCCAAAAGCGCGTCCCTGCAGCAGTAGCATCAGAAAAATGACAAGCACCACAAACAGGATTGACCGCCCGAGCGGGGTATAACGCAGCCAGTTATCCGGTCCGATGGCATTGCCCGCGCCCCTGAAACCATGATGCCATTCATCAAACCATACCGGTCCCTGCTGTTTTGCATAGCCCAAAAGGTTGAGCAGCAATGCAGGGTTACCCTCCTGTTTCAAGCCGATATTCGAAAAAGGGTAGGGGCTGGAAGACAGGATCACACGTCCCTGGCCCAGATCAAATGAGACCAGCACAGGTTTGCCACCCGCAGCCACATACGTCACGTACGATGAACGTGAAGGGACAAAATAGAATACCGGCTGAAACTGTGTGGATGGGGCCGGGAGGGGAGCTTTTATAACGGGATTCAAGAAAAGGGGAGTCTGGAGCATAAGATTTTCAGGGGCGCTATCGAAAAAGGCAAGTTTAAAGTCGAAATGTTCAGCCAGGTCCGTAATCCCAATGTCTCCAGCCACAATCAGCGTACCGCCATTCTTTACCCAATCATCTAGTGCGGCGAATTCGTCTTCTTGAAAGAGTGACGGCTCAAGCACGAGAACGATTTTTGCCTGTTGTGGCAACTCAAAAGAAGACAGCAGTTCGTCAAGAACGCTATAGTTCATCTGCCTCAGCCAGAGTTTCAGCGCGAGCGCACCCTCGGGCGCATTGGAGATACTGGTCAGGGCAGGCAGCTGACTCTGGTCCTGCTGTTGTCCGAGCGCCACAAAAAACATGATCACGATCAATGTGAGCAGTAAGCCGAATGCCAGCCAGAAGTCGCGCGTGAATTTCATTTCTTCTGCTCCCGGAGCTGGTCGACCTTCTCGACATAATGCTGGAAGTCGTCCTGGTCGAGCGGTTGGAAGCCATACCAGACGCGGTCGAAAACATCAATGACCTCGCGCAGAGGCGCAGAGAGATTCGGGAAAGCGGATACGCTTCGCAGGTATTCGCGGTTTGTTTTGGAGCGGTCGAAACGCAGCAGGCCGCGTTCGTCGAGCAGAAGCAGAGAGGAAAGATACAGGTAACGCACAGCAGTACGGTAATCACCCGATCTGGAAATTTCTTTGGCTTTCTGAAGGGCAGTTTCGGCGGTAAGAAGTTCGTCGCCCGCTATGTGTTCATCACCCAGACTGCTTTCAACAATCAAGTCTCCGAACAGAGCGCGGAAAACATAAACCAGTATAACCGCCAGCAGGGTACTGGCTACGCTGGTGAATATATCGCCGGGAATGGGGATGGAAATGCCATCTTTGCCGAAGATGCTATTGAGCCACTCGAAAAACTTCATCTGAAGATTATTCCACCACTCCTCTAGAGGAGACGGGGGCCTATCCCACTGGAACTCAGGGCGCTGGAGGATGGTCTGCAATGCGGCAATGTCTGCTGTACCAAAGCGCCGGGTGGGATCGGTATTGTGGGCATCCCGTAACGCACTGAAGATATTAAGCAGTTTATCTAATTCATAGGGGCGGCGGCGCAGTTGAGCGACGACGAAGCTGGTATCAAGCCCAGACGTGCCACCATCCGGCAGCGTGACAGCATCCAGCCCGGCCCATTGATCCGCCAGGCGATCAAGCGCCTGCACAACGGCCTTTTCTGGCTGGGATTTGAGTCCGCGCAGTATTGTGATTGTCTCATCAACGCGCTGCCAGAACTCGCCAGGTGTGACTGCCTGGCGAAGTGGCAAGGCGAAAACTGGCATACAGTCCGCGAGGGTCAGTATGCCGAACAAGAGAATAAACAGAGCAAATCGGGCCGCAAACACACGCATCGCAATTTTTTAGAACCCCCGAAACGAACTGAGACCGACGCCGATCAACGCCAGGAGACCGAACAATAAAGCAACCATCCCGATCACAACGAGCGTTACGACAACAAACTTTCCAATATCATCACCAGTCAGCCACTTCCGGGTAGGTGCCGCGGCAGGCGGGCTGGAGAAATCCGCACCGGCATGTTCCGAGGAGTTCATGGTAAGCAGGGCCAGGTCGAAGCCTTCGGTGCGCACGCGCAGGTCAAAGTAGACTAGCGTCCAGGCAGTTATTTGAATAGGTAAAACAACAAGGCGAATAAGAGAAACGACAACAGTTGATATCAATGTAGAAATCGTTGCCGCGGTTGGCATTGAGGCGTTGCTGCCAAATGCAAGACCAGCCAGATAGTTGATTAAGAATGTCGGACCGCTAACCGCCAGTTGATTAAACAAGTAAAAGATGACGGCAAAACCTAATAACCACCAGAAACGTCGTCGGGCTAGATCCCAGGCACGAGAAATAGGCTGGAACCATTCTAACCTCTCGATGACAACTGCACATGGAATGAGAGGCCCAACTATAAATGACAGAAAAACGAGCAACCCCGGGCCAGTCAGCCAGCCTACAAAAGGCACAAGCATCCAGATGGAGGCTGCAATCCATAAAAGGGCAAAGATCAAGAACGTCACTAATAATTTAATCCATAAAGAACCAAGCTGCTGATACGCTTGCAGAATGCTCACTTTCTGTCCCATGTAACTGCGGGAAATAGCATTTGTCAGCGCGGCCGTGCCCAGCCCAAGGACGAAAATTATGTAAACAAAATCTGCAGCAAGGCTTCCCAAAATAGAAAGCCAATATGCCGGGGATGTAAGAATGCTTTCAGGGTTTGACTGTACACCTTGGAGGTTAGAAATTAACAGAGTCGAAGAAACAATTTGCATTAAAGCATACGGGATATAGACCAGCGCAATAATCCCGACAAAAGTCATGAAATTGTGGCGGTACAGGCGCACGGCCTGATCCAACAGCTCTCCCAGGCGAAGTGGGCGTAAGCTAGGTAAAGCAGAAGTTTCCATGGAACCCTCCTCCATAAATGACAGTTTCCCCCATTGCCTCATAAAATACAGACAATGCAGGATGAGACAGGCCTATTCGATTATAACCCTGAAAATTCCCCGACAGACTGAACACACTCGCCTCGCGCCTGCTCCCGTTATCGAGGTGAGAAAGCAGCGGCCAATAAAATCAATAAAACTGGCAGGATGTTGATCAGAACAAAGAAACCGACCACCAGAAGCGAAACCAGAAAGAGTTTGGCTATATCTTCGGCAGCAATCCATTTTTGTGCAGATGGCAGAACGACTAACTGATTCGTATCTTCTGGATCATTCACGGCTAAAAGTGCAATATCGAAAGCCTCAGTGCGCACGCGTAGATCAAAATAGATCAACGTCCAGACGGCGGTTTGTATAGGCAGGAACAGCACACCAAAAAGAGTAGCCGATACACCTGAGACCAGGTTATATATATCGAAGGTTGCTAATGCTTCGGAGCTGCTGGCGAGAATGCCGGTCACCAGGCTGGTAATCACCAGAGACGGGCCGGCGAACAATATCCAGCTGAACAGGGTCAGGATCATGTCAAAGCCCAATATCCACAAAAAACGCCGGCGGGCAAGGTCCCAAGCGCGCACGATGGCATTAACTCCGGCCTGTCTTTCAATAATTACTGTTGCTGGAATCAATGGCATCACCGTCATGCTTAAAAAAATCAGCAAGCCTGGGCCGCTGAACCAACCCACACAGGGGATCAATGCCCATACAGCAGCCATAAACAGTACCACGGCAAACACGAATAGAATTGTTAGTAATTTTAGCCAGGAAGAGCCAAGCTGCCGGTATGCGCCAAGAATACCTGTTTTCTGGCCCAGGTAGCACCGGGCAATCGCGTAGGTCAGCACAGCGCTGCCGAGCCCGTCAACAAAGATCCAGCGCACAAAAAATATTGCGGTATTGGTAATAAACCAGTGCGCTGAAAAAATATCGCTGGACGTATTGCCAGACACCGGCACGTCACTTTTATATAACAAGGGCAAAGCAGTTTGAACCAACAAGAGTGGGATTTCCGCCAGCGCAATGATGCCCATAAAAGTGAGGAAATTATGGCGGTACAGGCGAATAGCCTGATCGAGAATTTCCCCCAGGCGCAGCGGCCTTAAAGCAATCTCTGTGGAGCTTTCCATCAAAAATTATCCGGGGCGCGGATTTTTACCGGACGGAGGCCGAAACAGACTCACCCCCTGCCTGTCCGCCATTTCGACAAGCTGACTTACACTGCGGCCCAATACCGGATGAACCAGTTCCGGGGCTACATCCGCTAAAGGGACGAGTACAAAAGCCCTTTCATGCAAACGCGGATGCGGGATGACCAGCGGCGGCGTATCAATGACAAGATCATCGTAAAAAAGGATATCCAGATCGATCAGGCGTGGGCCGTTGCGAAACGTGGGCTTGCGACCGAGGGTTTGCTCCAAACGCTTCAGATATGTCAGAAGTTCCAAAGGAGACAAATCCGTTTCGCCACGGACGACCATATTGAGAAACGCCGGCTGGTTCGTAAATCCCCAGGGTTCCGTTTCGTAGATGGCTGACTGCGCCTTTACAGCGATGGTCGCAGGAAAAGCCGCCAGGGCCGCATCCAGGTTCGCCAAGCGATCACCGACATTCGTGCCGAGGGCAACATAAACGGTGTGGGCCATCAAGGGCTACTGTTTCAAATCGTTCGCATTAAAAGCACCGGGGAGTAAGTCTGCCACCGTCGTCTCCTGTAGCACCTGCCCATCCCCATTGCCGATCAGCACAATGATGTCCGCACCGAACTCGGCCAGCACCTGGCGGCACCCACCGCACGGAGGGCCCCCGTTGGGGGTCACGACCGAGATCACGTCGAATTCGCGGTCGCCTTCAGAGACGGCTTTGAAAACGGCCACGCGCTCGGCGCACATGGTCGAGGGGTAGGCAGCATTTTCCACGTTGACACCGGTAAAGATGCGCCCCGATTTCGTCCGCAGGGCTGCGCCAACCGGATAATTCGAATACGGCGCATACGCGCGGCGGCGGGCTTCGTTCGCCAGGTCAACCAGGGATTGGCGCTCCTGGTCGGTGAGAGTGGTCATTGTTCACCTGTAATACTTGATATTCCAAATTCATTGCTCATCCCTTATTCCTTCTCACTTTTATCTTTTCTTTCCAGTTTCTTAATCGCCCGGGCCGGGGCGCCGACTGCCAGTGTATCTGCCGGGACGTCTTTGGTGACGATGGAACCGGCGCCCGTGCGCGCACGATCCCCTACTTTTACCGGAGCAACCAGCAGCGTATCAGAGCCGATAAAAGCATTCGCGCCGATTTCGGTGGCATTTTTCTTTTCTCCATCATAGTTGCAGGTGATCGTCCCCGCACCGATGTTCGTCTCCGCGCCAATAGTGGTGTTCCCAATATACGAGAAATGTCCCATTTGCACGCCCGGGCCAAGTCTAGACTCTTTGACTTCACCGAAACTACCCATATGAACGCCCCGGCCCAGATGCGCACCTTTACGCAAACGCGCAAATGGGCCAACCTCCACATCCTCTTCCAGGAAAGCTCCCTCCACAACAGACGAGAGCACCTTACAGTGATTGGCAATCTGCGTATCGCGGATGATACTGTTCGGCCCGATCGTACAGCCTGTGCCGATGGAGGTAGTGCCATGTAAATACGTGTTGGGCCAGACCACCGTTTCGGGGGCGATTTTGATGCCCGGTTCGATGTAGGTGGAGGCTGGGTCGATGATAGTCACGCCCGCCAGCATGTATGCACGGTTAATGCGCTGGCGCATGGCCGCTTCCGCTTCCGCGAGATGCACACGGGTATTGATGCCGATCGTTTCAATGATGTCATCCAGCACAATCGTTTGAACAGGCAACCCGGCCTGTACTGCAACTTCGATCGTGTCGGTGAGATAATACTCGCCTTTTTTCGAGAGCGGGATGCGCTGTAAAGCCTGCCATAGCCAATCTGCCGAAAAACAATACGCGCCGACGTTCAATTCATTGATCTTCAACTGTTCCGGCGTGGCGGCCGCCTCTTCGACGATGGCTTCCACGGTCCCATCTGCCCTGCGGACGATACGGCCAAAACCGCGTGGGTCATCAGCGATCACCGTCAGGATCGTGGCCGGACCCGGGTTTTCTTTTTGGGCAGCAACCAACTGCTGCAACGTTTCAGTGCGCAACAAGGGCATGTCGGCATAGGTGACAATGACATAATTGGTTTTCCCCCGTAGCAAGGCTTCGGCCTGCATTACGGCATGGCCAGTGCCCAATTGTTTCTCCTGTAAAACATACCGTGAGGCTTCGCCCAGAGCCGCTTCGACTACCTCTGCTTTATATCCGACGACGAGTACAGGCGTTTCGGTGCTGGCATGTCGGGCAGCTTCCAATCCATAAAACGCCATCGGCCTGCCAACAACCTGATGAAGTACCTTGGGCAGATTCGATTTCATCCGAGTACCCTGGCCGGCGGCAAGAAGAACTGCAGTAATTTTCATAGTGTCTCCTGCCTCACCCACCGAAACTGCTCCATCCAAACAGGATATGGAGCAAAAGGCAGGTGAGGTAACAAAAAACCTTGCACTGCCAGCGGGGCGGCGCAAGGCCTAGCATTTATTCGAATACCCGATTGAGGGCAATTACAAAGTGCCGCACAAGCAGTAAGGCTGGGGCGCCTGGATTCGAACCAAGATACTCAGCTCCAAAGGCTGATGTGCTGCCATTGCACCACGCCCCAGTGAACGCGGCGAATTGTATCACAGGCGCACAGGCAGGGCAACTATTCTTTTTTATCATCCTCATCAGGTGTCAGCCCAAGGCGGGCAGCCTGATCGTAAGTGAGTTTATCCGGCTCGGCAAACGTGGTCCCTTTCTCGACTGCGGAATCCCAAAAATTATTGGCGTCATCCGCTTTCTTGCCCGCCTGGTTAAAAATATCCATGAAATCATTCGCCAGATTCTCGGGTTGTGTATACGGCTCTTCGGCGGCAGGAACGCCGGCACTGGTTCCAGATCCGTCCACATCGTCCATTTTTTTCAACGCCTCAAGAATTTCGGCGCGCGTTCGGGATAATTTTTCCATCGTTGAAAGCAGATTCTTATGGTCTGCAAGACCTTTGCCAATCAAGAAAAGTCCGTATCCAGTCCCCACTGGCAGGAAAATCCCGTCTATTTTCTCGCCGCTGAACAGGTGCAGGGGGGTCACATTCCGATCGAGCAAACTAGCAGCTTTCTGTGCCGCATTGTACATACCCATCAGCGATGAGAGCAGCGAAACCCTGTTGTTCGAATCAGGCAGGGCGCCGGCTTCGGCTTCTACCTGGCCCAAGCCATTGAGCAGCAATGCGGCATCCGCTTTCAGGTCTTTGCGCAGCGCAACCAAAAAATCTGCCACGCTATTCCGTTTTTGCTCTTCGGCCGGGGTCTCGGGCGCGCCGGAACGCAAAATGGTGCGGGCCAGACCCAGAACGCGTTCGACCGCATCCAGAAAATCGGCGATCGGTACGGGTTTGGCGAAGTATGCGTCGGCCTTGGAGTCATTGATTTCCTTGAGGGATCTGGTATCCGAGACTCCAGTGATCAGCATGACTTTGACATCCGGGTTCCGCACACGGAACTTTTTCATCAGTTCCACGCCGGTAATGCCCGGCAAACGGAAATCGGAAATCAGCAGATCGACCTTGCTGCGAGTTGCTTCAAGAATAGCTTCTTCGCCAGATGGAGCCTCGACAACTTCCAGCCCATGCTCAATCGTTTCGAGCGCCGAACGCAGCAGGCGGCTTACATCTTTTTGGTCGTCGACAATAAGGACGCGATATGTCATAAATCACCTGAAGAACAGCAGTCGCACTGTTCTATTCCCTTATAGAGTTGTTACTATCATTATAGCAAATATTAGTGTCTACTGCGTCAATATCCAAAGCAGAAGGAAAAGTTTGGCTGCATTTTGGTGAAATCAGAGTTTAGATATTATATAGGCGCAACGCCAAACCGTATGACAGCATACTGACGAAATAATGCCCGGCTGAAGAGATCAGGCATTATTTTCATAGATGCGATAACATTACTTATCTTTGCTGGAGAGGCGCACGTATTCCGCCGCTCCGATAATCCCTAAAAATAGACCGCTGGTAGAGACAGCATAACTTCCAAAAATCAAGAGGAACGTCGCCTGGATGATATGTATCACCATTAGCAAAGGCACAATGACACCCCCAACCACCATTAGCAAAACACCGATCACAATCTTTGCCCGCGGGCTTATATTCAACATTATTCGTACAGCCAGCACTTGACCTGATGACCAGGTTCAGGTTCGAACTCAGGCGGTTCTTTTACTTCGCACAGACCCTTGATAATTTTTGGACAACGCGGGTGAAAGCGGCACCCTGAGGGGGGATTCACAAGGCTGGGTGGTTCGCCCGGAGGTATCTCCTTAAAAGTCTCTGCATTCTTTGCATCGGGCTCGGAAGTGCCGGTGAGTAGAGCCATGGTATATGGATGCAGGGGGTTGTCCAGGACCTGCCGCACCTTGGCTTTTTCAACCAGGTTACCGGCGTACATAACAAAGATACGCTCAGAGAAGTAGCTTACGGTGGAAAGGTCGTGAGTAATATAGATTACGGAAAGGTGATGGGATTCCTGCAAACCACGTAAAAGCTTAAGAATCTCAACACGTACGGAAGCATCCAGCATCGAGACAGGTTCATCGGCCACCAGAAACTTGGGTTCCATAATCATGGCACGTGCGATCACCACGCGTTGTTGTTGCCCACCGCTCAACATGTGAGGAAACTTTGGCAGAAAATCTTCCACTGGGCCGAGCTTCACTTCCTCCATTGCTTTGCGGACGCGCCGCTTGCGTTCTTCCTTGTCTTTGACACCGCCTACAATGAGGGGTTCTTCAAGAATTCTTTGAATACTCATGAAAGGAGCTAATGCTCCATAAGGATCTTGCTGGACGTAACCAACGTGAGAGTGATACCAATGCATCTCTTTCGAGTCAAGTTCACTCAAGTCCTTATTGTCAAAAACAACCTTGCCTTTGGTCGGCTTATATAGGCCAAGAATGGTTTTCATTAAGCTCGATTTGCCACAACCGCTTTCTCCCACCACGGCAATCGCCTCACCGTAATCGACCTCGAAACTCACGCCGTCAACCGCTCTAACATAGCCGGCACGCCCGAATCCAAAACGTCGTAACTCAAACCACACATGTAAATCTTCAACAGAAAGCAAGACTTCTTTCTTGCTTTCTGTTTTCTCTTCATCTTTTGCGCTTATTGCAGAAGCCATGACCATGCTCCAGACTCAGGCATATAACCAGCATTTGACCTTACGCCCGTCTACTTCGAACTGGGGCGGATCCTGCACACATTTGTCAAAGCGTGAAGGACAACGATCTGCGAAACGGCAACCTTTTGGTGGATTAATCAGACTGGGCGGCCTGCCCACAATGAACTCAGGCTCTTTCTCACCGTGCAACCTGGGCACACTGGCCATCAGCTTTTGAGAGTATGGGTGCAGGGGTTTGTCAAAGAAACGCCGGGCATCACTCATCTCAACAATCTGCCCGGCATACATGACTGCCACATCATCCGCTAACTCGCTGGAAGTGGCAATATCGTGAGTAATCAGGATGAAACTAACTCCCAATTCTTTCTTCAAACGTTTCAAGACATTAAAAATGTTTGCCTGCGTCAGGACATCCAGTGCGGATGTTGGCTCATCCAAAATAATCAGGTTTGGAGAGGTAACAAGCGCCATGGCGATCGCCACCCGCTGCCGCATTCCACCGCTCAATTCAAACGGATAACGACTGATGAAATCCTCGGGCACTCCCACGTGTTGGAACATCTTCTTCACAAGGGCGATGGCCTCAGTTTGGTTCACACCAAAATGAATGAGGGCAGGCTCAGCCACCTGTTCACCAACTCTCATCACAGGATTCAACGCATTCATGGCAGCTTGAGGTACCATCGAGATGGCAGCCCAGCGAATATTCTGGCGAAATTCCTCGTCGCTCAACGCCATGATATCCTTACCATCGAGATAGACGTGACCGGAATAAATTCCGGTGTTACGCGGTAAAAGACGCAAAATAGCCTTTGCAAGCGAGCTTTTCCCGCAGCCAGACTCGCCCAGAATCACGACGGCGCGATTTGAATCCAACTCGAAATTGACTCCGTCCACCGCCTGGACCACCCCTTGTGTAGTATTGAAATGTAAAATCAATTCTTCAATGCGGAGAAGTTTATTCTGTGCCATCGGGCTATATATCCCTCAGTCTGGGGTTAAAGATGCGGTCGAGAGCAAATCCAAGCATGGCAAAACCCAGGCCGGTAAACATTAACAACGCCGCGGGTTCCATGATCCAGTAGTAATAGCCTTTATAAAGTGCGCCGTTTGTCTCCGCATCATTGATAATTTTGCCCCACGTTGGCAATACCGGATCGCCCAAACCTAGCAGCGCCAGGGATGCTTCAAGAAATACAAAAGCTGGCACCGATGATACTAACAGGGGAATAAGCAAGGGGATCATGCGTGGAATAAGGTATTGGAAGATAATTCGCCCATCACTGGCCCCATACGCACGCGCAGCTTCGATATACATCGACTCTTTTAGCTGTAACAACTGGGCGCGATATTGTTTAATTGCACCGGTAAAAATACTCAATAGTACAGTGGTGCCTAGAATCACCCAGATACTGCGGGAAAAAAAAGTGGCGACCATAATCAGGATGGACAGGAAAGGCAGCACCAAAAAAATTTCGGTAATTCGCTGGATCAATTCGTCCACCCAGCCGCCGTACCAACTACCGGCCGTCGCGATGATCAGCGTCAGAAGCAATGTAGCCACGGAGGCAAATATGCCAAAGGCCAATGCGATCGGCGTCCCCCACAACAAAGGCACCATCAAATCCCGGCGGGCCTGATCCGTACCTGCCCAGCCATAAACCTGCCCATGAAAGACAAATTCCGCTTCGATATCGGCGTCTTTTTCAAAAGTAGTTCCGGCAATCACCAATTGATACTTACCCTTTAAAGGTTTGTTCGTCTGAGGGTCTGCGAACAACCCTTCCATCACATCGGGGCCTAATCGGTTTTGGAGTTTAATATCTTGGGAGAATCGATAGGTCAGCTTTTGTCCGAGAGCGAAGTTCCCAACCTTGATGTTCCTTCCATCAGGAGTGATCCAGCTAATGGAAACAAACGGCTGTTTTTCCTGGTACTTTGTAGTGAAGTATAAAAGCATCTCCTGAGGATAACCATCGTAGGAGAAATCAAACGTGTAATCGACATCCGTCGTGGAGGTGTTTTCCTCTCCCGGAGTTACTCGCCTGGTCATCGTGTTATTGGCCGTGTTGGCAACGAAAGAAACAGGGAGTTTCTTGCTCGAAAAGAAATTCGTCCAAACCGGCGGGGCGAATTTCGGATTCTGATACCAGACATCTTCGCCGCCGCGCCAGAGCCGGATGGCTTCATCATAGGGAATAGCGATGACAGCGTAAATGGCGGTAATGACCAGAAAGGCGATAACCAGCAATCCGCCAATTGCGGACGGGTAGCGTCGAAGTTGATACCAGGAATTTCTTAATGTTTCCATGAATTAGTTCCCACTGCCCACTTTAACTCTCGGGTCTACCAGGACGTAAACAAAGTCGAGCAGGAAAACGGTGATTGCCAGCAAATAAGCATAAACGATAGTTGAACCGACGATGACGGGGGTGTCATATAAACCTATTGCAGTATACAAGGTCCTTCCCAGCCCGGGCCACAGGAAAATCGTTTCCGTAATGATTGCGCCACCCCAAAGGCCGATTAACGTAAGAGCGAAATTCGTAACGATGGCGGGCAACGTTGGGCGCAAGATATAACGGTTTTCAATGTCGCGGGCGGGAAGTCCTTTGGCCTTTGCCATATCGACGTAATCCTCACTGGAATAGATCAGGAAAAACGTCCGCCACTGATAAATGTTCAAGAAGAATGCACTAATCACCAGCGATGAAGCAGGCAAAATTAAATGCTTTAATACGCTGATGCCAAAACTGAAAGGGTTATCCGGGGGCGGCGAATCCACCATACCACCAAAGGGAAGTATTTTGAAAACAGATGCGAAAAGGAGGATTAAGAAAATACCATAAAACCACGGAGGAGGGGCAGATGTAGGAGAAAGCGCGATCACGAGCTTATCCCAAAAACCGCCATAATGTCTGGAAAGGGAAAGGGCAAGGTAAACGCTCGAGAAAAACAAGAACAGTTGTGAGGTGCCCATGAGCAACAGTGTCGCGGGCAATCTTTCCAGCAGGATAAGGCGAACCGTCTTGGAGCCATTGTCGCTGGTCATATTCAATGCCCGGCCCAGATTCAGGGTCAACCCATCGACAAGATAATTGAAAGTACGGATTGCGACAGGGGTATCAAGACCGAGGCGTTTCTCCTGCAATGCGATTGTTTCCGCAATCAATTTCTTGCGCACTTCAGGGTCCATATTTCGGCTGGCCGGATTGGCCGCAAATACCTGGTTGACGTTATCGCGAATCTCATTTTTCATGATTACATCTACATAGCCACCCAGGTTCGCAATCAAAATGGTCAGGTAAATACCTATCACAACTGTCACAAACAGGGATATTAAACGTATCAGGGTATACCTGGCCACGCGTATGAACGTGCTGTTTGCGACTACAGATTTGCCCGTTTTTATATTTCCGGGGGGTGATTGAGTAGTTACTGCCATTTTCTCACCTCATGGTTATTACTGCGTGCTGCGTAGTGTAGTGAACCCGGATAACAATCCTTCTCCTAAATCGCAGGTTAAAAGTTCACTTATTTACCGACTGCTGCGCAGCAGTATATAGGAGCAGTAGATGTCGGTAGGGGCAAGGGTTGCACCCTTGCCCCTACCGAACACATTCAATTGAAACTTACTGGACTACGAAATCCTGCGAGGTAAAGGCCGGTATAGCGACGGGTATAGGAACAACCGCCACTTCAATCTTGTAGGAGCCGGCGACCAGCTTCGAGGTCACATCAGTGTCCAGAATAACCTGATAGTGTCCATCGCTCACAGCTGTTGCTTCGCCGGTTTTCAAGACTGCGCCGGTTGCATCATAGAGCAGGTATTTGACCTGGCTGATATCAGCATTGGCATAAGCGCTGCCCTTGTAGGTCACATTGACATCAAAGGTGGCCTTGTCTCCAACCTTGACGGCGGCTGGGGGGACAAGTTCAACACTGGCAAGTTTGGGCTGGGCGAACTTGGCCCAGCGGTCTGAAGCGTCAGTGAACCAGCCGTTGTTCTTCAACGTGACAGTCTTTTCGGTCAGGAAAACCTTGTCGATATAATAGGGACCGGTGCCAATCCAGAAATGACTGTGCACGCCATACCAGGCTTTCAGGCTGTTATAGCGCGCCTTGGCTTGATCGGCCGTAAGGTATTGACTCATCGTAGCAGCATACGGGATGGTTCCGGCAGCGATTGCCTCATCCAGATGCTTGGCTAGTATATCCAGGCTTGGGCCACCGACCCAGCTCATCTGCTCGATCTTCTTGGCGTCGGCTTTATCGGCCGTGTAAGCCAGCTCACCGGCAGCTTCTGCCATATCGGAGATGGCCAGCACGTCCCAACTGTTTTCGCCGCTCAGACCTTGAGGCGAGGTCGGCCAACCACTGCCCACGTTCAATTCCGCATCGCTATAATACAGGTCCGAATAGGATTCGATCGTCAGCGGGTTGGTGGAGGTGATGCGGAAGCCCTTGAAGTAGGTCTTGACCGACTCTAGATACGGCACTGCAGCTTCATCGTAAATGGGGCTGTTCTTATCGCCGCGTTCGAAGAGTTCGATGGTCGGCATGATAAAGTCGGCCACAGAGATCGGGCTGCCGTCATGCCACTTCACCGTGTCGAACAGGTTGGAAGGATAAACCACCACGCTCTTGACTTTGGCTGTTGCGCCGCCCTTCTCTTTGACCGTGATGAATTTCTGGGCTTTGCTATCCCAGTCAATCAACGCGTCATCCGGGACGGTAATCGTTTCCGTATCTGCCACCTTCAACTTGACCCAGCCGAGATTGTCGACTACCGGCAGGCCCTTACCAACCGTGACTTCGGCCGATTCTATGCGCTGCGGCCAGGCCAGACCCGTATAAGGATCGGCCATAATACCACCCGCGGCGACTACGTCGCTGCCCTGGGTGGTCATTCTCATGACGGCTGTATCCCAGACCCAGTTGCTGCCACCGATTGTATTCCACGGCTCGGTAAACAGGTCATTCGTGCCGACCTTCAACGCGCCGCCTTCTTTATCCGTAAAGCGCAGGTTATAAGGGTACATTGCGGCGGCTTCAACACCCGAACCAACATCGTAAGTGACATTGACATTGGCCTTATAGGGCGCGTAGCTCTTCTGCTCAATCACCCAGACCTGGACGGAGTCCTGCATAGACAACTCCAAGGCCTTGGCCATCAAGTCATGACGCTGCTCGAGGGTTGTGAAAGCACCATTGGCCAGGTCATCACCAACTTTCTGGAACGCAGGATCGACACCTGTGTTGGCCAGGAAGATTGATAGGCCCTGTTGGCTGGAGGGTAAATACATCTGCTGGAACTGGTTCTTCTCGTCACGGGTCAGGCCCGGGCTGATCCAGCCAGCGGTATATAGATTCCATTTGCCGTCAACGGGGTCGCTGCCGATCCAGATCGGGGAGGCCTCGGACGATTTTTTATACTGGCGGTCAATTGTGAAGCCAACGCTTTCCAATTGGGTCGCCACATAATCGCCCAATGGTTTACGCGTGCCATCACCATCGCTGCGGATGAGGAAGATCAAGCTGACAGGCTTGTCTTTGAACTGGAACTTGCCATCCGCAGCGGCAGTAGCGCCAAGCGTGGTCATTTCAGCAGAAATCACCTTCTTGGCTGTCTCAATATTGAAAGCATATTTGGTTTCCAACGCACGAGCCACATCCACCAAGCCCGTGTAGTCCACCAACTGTGTGGTAATGGGGAAGAACTTGGCCAACGAACCACCGGCGTAGATTTCCTGGTTGACGTAATTGCGGTCGATCAGCCAGTTCATCGCTTCACGAATCTTGCGATCAGAGAAAGGATTGAGAACGCTTGCATCCTTGAACGTTGCCGGATTAAGCATGATGGCGTAGTTACCGCCATACGAAGAGGTGTAGCTCAACCCTGAATCTTTGATCGCAGGAAATTCTGAGGAAGCGAGATTAAAGGAGTATAGATCAATCGCTCCGGCCTGGATCTGCGAAATGGCAGAGTCCTTGGCAACTACAGACACGTCAATTTCATCGAGGTAGCCGCCCTTGCCCTGCTGGCGAGGGGGCACCTGGCCTGGAGGTGCGCTTGGGCCACAGGCAGTTAATGCCATCACCAGAACAACGATCAGGCTTAGAACGGTCATTAAGCGATTTCGTAACATTGTATTTCTCCTCCTGGGAAATGTAGGGAACAGTCGGATAAGGAGCCTAGAAATTACCTCACAATCATGTCAGGCATCACCTCCAGTCCAGTTTAGTTCCTGCTTTATGATGAAGAGAAGCGGGGTTTACATAACCCACTATAGCATAATGGAATTTGTCAGTCAAGACAGCTTAAGAGTACACTTTAGCATAATTGTTAAGACGCTGGCGTATACCTTGACCTGCCCATAAGTATTACTCCATATTAGCTGCCGCAGGCCGAGCCATAATCTATTTCTTCGATATTCCATAGATCGTTCAACGAGAACGAATCCAGGATGAAATTACACAGGTCTTTACGGGTAACGGCAACCTTGATACGTTGATAAAGAGGCACGGAGGGCAAATCATTGGCAAAGAGTACCTGCACCTGGGCATAAGCATCGATTTGTTCCGGCTTATCAGGCAAAATGCGCATAGCGCGTTTACAGGCCAGGTCATAATCTGCATTGGAGTAGCCGCTCACATTCACGCCTACCCAGTTATTTTCCTTGGTTGGAATTTCTGAGCTGATGAACCATGAGCAGGGCGGCTGGTTGTCGTTAACACCAATGGCGTATTCGGCCAGATCAAACTGGCGGCCAAACAACAGGCCGCTTGGCCCCTGAGCATAAAAATCATTCTGGTCATAATACTGCACGTTCACCTGGATGCCGCACTGCGCAAGCGATTGAGAAAGGATTTCACTCGCCTGCCGTCGTTGGAGCGCAGAGGTTGTCCAGTAGTTAACAGTCAGCGGTGTGCCATCGGGGATACCTTTTACATGGAACGCCGTACGGGGTGTAGCCGCGTTTTTGTCAGTATCCACCCAGCCTGCTTGTTCCAGGTAGCCAATACCTGCATTAATAGAGAAGGGATATTTTGTGACCAGCGTATTATAGAGGGGGTGCGTAGATGGGACGAAAGAGTCTGGAACCACCGACAACCCATCCAACACCGTAGAGACCACTTTCTGCCGGTCGAGGCAGGAGGCGATCCCCTGGCGGGTGCGCACATCATCAAAGAAGCCGGGACGCTTGCCGGAAGCCTGATGAATGCCAAAGTCCAGCCGTTCGATCAGAGGTGTCGTCGAAACAACCAGATGGACCAGATTGTTTTGTTCCAGTTGAGTGAGCAGATCGATTTGTCCATCGAGACGCAGGCTGGTATCCAACAGGTCGCATTCACCAGCAATCATGGCGCTGATGCCTGCTTCAGCATCTTTCTGGAAGCGGAAAATCAACGTGTCGAACTTGGGAAAACCATCTGCTGCGCGGAAATAATTGGGATTTTTTTCGAGACGAATATAATTTCCCGCTGACCATTCACTAAAGACGTATGGTCCCCAGCCCAGCGGAGAACGTTTGGCCGTATCGGCCTGGGCAAGCTCTGCCGCCGATAGTTTCCCCCAGGTATGTTGCGGGAGCGGTGACCAGAAATTATCGGCATAGGTTGGGTCAACGAAACCAGGCTTGCCCCACCATTGGACAGTCTTATCATCCACTTTCTCGTAGCTCTGTGTCCGGTCGGTCAGGTATTTCGTGCCGGGGGTTGCGGGGTCGGCAGCCAGCTTGAAAGCGTAGACAGAGTCAGCCGCACTTAACGGCGTGCCATCCGACCAGAGCAGGTTTGGCAACATACGGAAGGTGACGATGATTTGATCCAGTTGCACATTACTGCTGCCATCGTATCTCACCAGACAGGACGCCTCGTTACAGCCGCTAGGCAGAACCGTTACACCTACATCGAACGTCACCGGCTTGCCATTGCTGTCGACCACTTGATCGCCGCGTTTTACAGTTACCTGAGTTACCTGAACATCACCGTTCTTCAACGATGGCATATCCCCCAGGATCACCGGCTGGTAGCCGTTGGAGAAAACGTCAATTGGGCCATCATAAATGGCCGAAAGGACGCTACGCCCGGCTGTATTCAAATTGGCAAAGGGATAAAGGGAATTGGGTTCCTGGCCGAGGCAAATCGTCAAGGCACGCGGAGGAACAGTGGTAGCAGTCGGTCCGGGGGTGGCAGTGACAGAGCCGGGCTTCAGCGTGGGAGTAGCAGTTCCTCCGCCCTGAAATTGGCAGGCAGAAAGAACGATCGCAAAAACGACAAATCCCAATGTAATGCGATATGTATATAGCGGAAGCTTTATCATGATGATATCTATCCCTTTTTGGAGTAGACATCATTGAAAGCATGTACAACCCCATTGAAATTGGATAACCGCGTCGCGAGCCCTTGCGTACTGCTAATAAACTTGGGCATCCGCATGATCCTTTGTTACAGTTTTTGGAATCATTAATTCAAATATCTTCCAAATGGAAACTGTTTAAAAATTATACACTAATCCCTTCGAGCGTCAATTCTGCCGCGGAAACAGCCAGGGTCCCGTAAACCAGCCTTGATAGGTGCCTGGGCCAGGTTGATGCCAGGATAGTGCTTGCCGCGAAGAGTATCAAGAGATTTGTATAAATGGCTTAAAAAATATGGGGAGGAAGTAGGAAAGGTATCGGCGTAAAACATACTCGCAAGCGCTCCAAGCTCCCGTTTGGCCAGTATTTCTACCCTTCGTTGACAGGCCTCCAGCGTGACGGTACAATCAAAGCCATAACCCAAAAGGAGGTCCAAATGTTAAAAGAATTCAGAAGTTTTGTCCTGCGCGGCAACGTCGTTGACATGGCGGTAGGCGTTATCATTGGTGGCGCCTTCGGGAAAATTATCACTTCATTTGTGAACGATATTCTCATGCCGCCCATCGGCCTGCTGCTCGGGAAGGTCGATTTTGCCAACCTGTTTGTCGATCTCTCAGGGCAGGGATACACCTCCCTGGAAGATGCCAAGGCCAAGGGCGTAGCCACGCTGAATTACGGTCTGTTCCTGAATACCGTCATCGATTTCGTCATTGTCGCCCTGGTAATTTTTTTTGTGATCCGTATCATAAACCGTCTGCATAAACCGGCCCCCGCAGCGGAGACCAAAAGCTGCCCATACTGCGCGACAGAAATTCCACTCAAAGCCAGCCGCTGCCCGCATTGCACATCTCAACTCTAGATCGGAAATGATTAGTAAATAGATGATTAGAGAGTAGTAAGCAGTCCAATCTGCTTCCGTGTTCTTACTATTCTCTATTCTCTCATTTCTACTCTCTGACTCCTATGGACTTCCTCGACCAACTCAACCCGCAACAACGCAGCGCCGTCACTGTCGGTGAAGGTCCGGTGCTGGTGCTGGCCGGCCCCGGGTCTGGCAAGACGCGCGTGCTTACCCAGCGCATCGCTTACCTGATCGGTTACGAGGGAGTCCGCCCCTACCAAATGCTGGCGGTGACGTTTACCAACAAAGCTGCCCGCGAAATGGAACAGCGCGTCCAGAAATTGCTCGGGGAGGAGATGACGCGCGGACTGCTGCTCGGCACCTTTCACTCCACCTGCGCGCGGATCCTGCGGCGCGAATCGGAGAGGCTGCCCGTCAGCGCTGAATTCGTGATTTTCGACGCCGATGACCAGCAGTCACTGGTCAAATCTGCCCTGAAAGATCTTAATCTCAATGACAAACTCTACCGCCCGGTAGCCATACACGCCGCAATTTCACGCGCCAAGAACGAACTGCTCGGCCCGGACGATTTCCCCGTCCAGACCTATCGGGACGAAGCAGTCAAACGCATTTACAAGAAATACCAGGAACTGCTTCAGCAATCCAATGCTGTGGATTTCGACGACCTGCTGCTGATGACTGCCGGCCTGCTCGAAGAACATCCTGAGGTGCGTGAGAAATACGCCCAGCGTTTTCATCACGTGCTGGTCGATGAGTTCCAGGACACCAACCAGGCGCAGTACATGCTCGTCAGGCATTTGTCGTCCATTCATAACAATTTGTTTGTGGTCGGTGACCCCGATCAATCGGTGTATCGTTGGCGCGGCGCGGACTATCGCAACGTGCAGCGCTTCGAACAGGATTTCCCCGGCGCACAGACCATCCTGCTCGAACAGAACTACCGCTCGAAGCAAACCATCCTGGATGCGGCCATGGCCGTCATCGACCGCAACCCACGCCGCAAGCGCAAACAATTGTTCACCGAGCGCGGCGGCGGCGAGAAAATTTCCTACTACGAAGCCGGCGATGACTACGGTGAATCCTCCTTTGTAGTGGATACGATTGCCCAACTGGTCGCCAGTCGCCAGTTCGAACCCGGCGACTGCGCAGTGATGTACCGTACCAACGCCATGTCGCGCCTGCTGGAAGAAGCCTTTTTGCAAGCGCGCCTGCCCTACCGCCTCGTTGGCGCACAGCGCTTCTACGGACGCCGCGAAGTCAAGGACATGATTGCCTATCTGCGCCTGGTTCATAACCCGGCGGACGAAGTTTCGCTCGACCGCGTCGTCAACATCCCGCCGCGTGGCATCGGGGATAAGACTGTGCTGGCGCTGCACTCTGCCGCACGTGCAGCGGAGACGACCCCCGGCGCCGTCCTGCTCGACCTGGCGCGCGGCTCCGACTCCCCGTTTTTTGCCTCCTTTAGCGGGCGCGCCGCCCTGCCCCTGGCCGATTTCGGCGGGCTGTTTTCAGGCTGGCGCGGCCTGGTGAGCACTTATACTGTGCCCGAGCTTTTTGACCGGATTGCAACGGATATCAACTACAAAGACCACATCGACGACGGCACCGATGAGGGCAAGGAACGCTGGGAAAATGTGCTCGAACTGCGCCGCTTGGCAAATGAATATATCACCCGCCCACTCTCTGAATTCCTGGAAAATGTAGCGCTCGTCTCAGACCAAGACACGCTGGCCGAGGGCATCAACGTTCCCACCCTGCTGACCCTGCACGCTGCCAAAGGCCTGGAATTCGGCGTGGTCTTCATCGTCGGGCTGGATGACGGCATCCTGCCGCACAGCCGTTCCTTCGACGAACCGGAGGAAATGGAAGAGGAACGCCGTCTGTTCTACGTCGGTATTACACGCGCGAAAGATCGGCTTTATTTAATGCGAGCCGAGCGGCGCGGCGGACGCGGCTACGCCGAGGAGACCATCCCCTCACGTTTTCTGGAAGACATTCCGTTGGCCCTATTGAGCGGCAAATCACGGACAGGACGCGCCTCACGGGGCAGCTTTGGTGCCTCGACCTGGACGCTCCCCTCGCCTGCGGGCGGGCGCCCGGCTGCGGTAATCCAGGCCCAATTCCGCGCCGGGACGCGCATCAAACATCCCGTCTGGGGTGAGGGCATCGTGCTGGATAGCAAGCTGCAGGACAACGACGAGATTGTCGACGTGGTCTTCGAGAGCGTCGGCATCAAACGGCTGGCGGCCAATCTGGCGAATCTGACGATCATTAAATGACCGTAGACCGAGGACCATAGACGGTGGAATGATCTTCACGGTCTACGATCCTCAGTCCACCGTCTGGAAAGAAAGGCCTTCGTGATGCAATATGTCAACCTTGGTAAAACCGGTTTAAAAGTTTCACGCCTGTGCCTGGGCATGATGACTTATGGCTCGTCCAAGTGGCGTCCCTGGGTCCTGGATGAAGAGCAATCGTACCCATTCGTCAAGCGTGCACTCGACCTGGGCATCAATTTCTTCGACACGGCGGATATGTACTCTCTGGGCGCCAGTGAGGAAGTACTCGGACGAAGCTTGCGAAAATTTGGGGCGAAACGGGAAAACCTGGTCATCGCCACAAAAGTTTTTAATCCGATGAGTGATGACCCGAATGACAAAGGACTCTCACGCAAGCACATTATGAACAGCATAGACGCCTCACTGCGCCGGTTGCAAATGGATCATGTTGACCTGTACCAGATCCATCGCTGGGATTATGAAACGCCCATTGAAGAAACCATGCAAGCACTGCACGACGTGGTCAAAGCCGGCAAGGCGCGCTACATTGGAGCTTCGTCCATGTTTGCCTGGCAGTTTGCCAAAGCGCAGTATATAGCCGATTTGCATGGCTGGACGCGCTTCGTCTCCATGCAGAACCACTACAACCTGATCTATCGCGAGGAAGAGCGCGAAATGATCCCCTGTTGTATCGATCAGGGCGTCGGTCTGATTCCGTGGAGCCCCATCGCGCGCGGGTTTTTGGGGCGCAAACGCGGCAGCAGCGATGAAACCGTCCGCGCAAAGACGGATCAGTACGCCCATGACATGTATTACCGCGACGAAGATTTCAGCGTGGCCGAGCGCGCCCAGCAGGTCGCCGAACAACGCGGCGTCACCCCCTCGCAAATCGCGCTGGCCTGGATGTTGAACAAAGCCCACATTACCGCGCCGATTATTGGTTCCAGCAAAATGGAGCATCTCGAACAGGCCATCGCCGCGCTGGACGTGCAGCTCTCGCCAGAAGAAATTATCCGGTTGGAGGAACCTTACCAGCCGCACCCGATTCTAGGGCATAGTTAATACCCGGAGCAAAAAATGAACTGGAAACTACTCTGGGACATCTTCATCCTTTTCACCCGCGTGGCCCTGTTCTCGTGGGGCGGCGGCCCGGCTTCGCTGGCGCTGATGCAGCGCGAAACCACTTCCGCGCAGTGGATTCCGCCCGGGCAAGGGATTGCGGTTCCGTGGCTTACCTCGGCCGAATTTGCAGATGCCGTCGCCGTAGGCAACGCCCTGCCGGGGCCGATCGCGCCGCAAGTTTCGGCCTACGTGGGCTACAAACTGGCCGGCACCCCCGGCGCAATTGCGGCTGCCGCCGGGACGGTCCTGCCCACGACAATCTTGATGCTCATCATGGTTATCTACTTCTTCGGCATTAAAGACAGCCAGAACGTACAAGCCATGCTGCGGGCCGTACGCCCGCTGGTGGTGGGCCTGCTATTATGGACCGCCTATGATATGGCCACCGCCGTCTTTGGCGTTAAAGACCTCGGCTGGGGAGCGGCATTGCTCGGCAGCTGGGATAAACTACTGATCGTGGCAGCATCTTTTGCCTTGCTGACGTTTACCCAGATCAACCCTGTATTCCTGGTGATTGGCGCAGCCGTGCTTGGGTTTCTGGTATACCGGTAACAGACCGTGTTCAGTGTTCAGTGATCAGTTTTCGGTTTTCACTGATTACTGAACTCTGATTACTGAATGAGGTAAAATAAGGGCCATTCTTCACAGGAGAAAGCTTTTGTCTGAAACCCTGAAAATTATCATTCCGATGGCGGGCTGGGGTACGCGCATGCGTCCACATACCTGGAGCAAACCCAAGTCGCTGGTCAGCGTGGCCGGGAAAGCATCCCTGGACCATCTGCTGGACATGTTTACCACGCTGCCTGACCCGAAGAATAGCGAGTTCATCTTTATCATTGGGCCGTTCCTGGGCGAGCAGATCCCGGTTTACATCAAAAAGAACTATCCCGAAATCAAGGTCAACTATATACTGCAGGAAGAAATGAAGGGCCAGAGCCATGCCCTGTGGCTGGCGCGTGATTATATGCACGGGCCGATGATCATGGTTTTCTCGGATACATGGCTGGATACGGATTTTTCGTTCATTGCAGACGAAAAAAGCGACGGCGTAGCCTGGGTGAAAGCCATCGAAGACCCGCGTCGCTTCGGGGTGGCCGAAGTGAATGCCGAAGGCCGAATTGTCCGCCTGATCGAAAAACCGGAATCGATGGATAACAACCTGGCGCTGGTCGGCTGCTATTATTTCAAGAACAGCGAAAAACTGCTCTCGGCCATTGATGAACAGATGCAACGCGGAATCGAACTCAAGGGTGAATACTTCCTGGCGGATGCGATCAACATCATGCTCGAGCACGGCGCGCACATGCGCATCAACAAAGTGGAGACCTGGCTGGATACCGGCACAATCGACGCTACACTGGAGACCAACGCCTATATGCTCGACCACGGGCGTGATAACTCCCAGGAAGCAGCCAAACGTCCGGGTGTGGCCATCCTGCCGCCCGTGTTCATCCACCCCTCGGCCAAAGTGCAGGCTTCAGTCATAGGGCCACACGTCTCGATCGGGCAGGGCTGCGAAGTAAATAACTGCGTCATTCACAACACCATTCTCGACGATGAAGCTGCCTTAACAAATTCGGTGCTGGAGCGCTCATTTATCGGCAGGCAGGCCAAGGTCGAGGGGCGGGCGGCCTCGGTCAACATCGGGGACAATTCCAGTATCCGGCTTTAGTTTCGTAGCAAATTTATGAGTATTTTATCAGGAGGCCCATGCAGAAAATCGGGAAGAAACAGGTTCTTTCGGAACGGGTGGCAGGACTGAAGCCCTCCGGCATCCGCAGATTCTTCGACATCGCTGCGACGATGAAAGATGTGATTTCCCTCGGCATCGGCGAGCCGGATTTCGTCACCCCCAAGCCAATCCTCGAGGCGGGCATTCATTCGCTCCAGAATGGAGAAACGCACTACACCTCGAATGCAGGCAAGCTTGAACTGCGTCAGGCGATTTCGGAAGCCCTGATCGGGCGCTATGGCGTGAAGTACGACCCGGTGGATGAAATATTGATCACCGTTGGCGTCTCGGAGGCGCTCTACCTGACCATGACGGCTCTGCTCGACCCAGGCGACGAAGTCATCATCCCCACCCCGTGCTTTGGCGCCTACCAGGCCGAGGTAATCCTGGCCGGTGGCGTAGCAGTTGAAATCCCCAGCCGCATGGAAAACAACTTCCAGCTCGACCCGGACGAGGTACGCGCCGCGATCACCCCGCGCACCAAGATCATCTTTATCGGTTACCCCAGCAACCCCACCGGGGCCGTAGCTGAACGTGAAGTGTTGGTAGAAGTCGCCAGGATCGCTGAAGAACACGACTTATTAGTAATCAGCGACGAAATTTACGACCGGTTGGTTTACGGTTTCCAGCACGTCTGCTTCCCTGCGCTGGGCGAAAGTATCCAGCGCCGTACCATCCTGCTGGGTGGGTTTTCCAAGAGCCACGCCATGACCGGCTGGCGTATCGGTTACGCCGCCGGGCCGGCGGAGATCATCCAGGGACTGCTGCGCGTGCACCAGTATACGATCATGTCCGCACCGACCACGGCACAGGATGCCGCCCTACAGGCTATCCTGCAAGGCGAGCCGCATGTCGAGCAGATGGTGGCCGAGTACGACCGCCGGCGCAAATTGATCGTCTCCGGCATGAACCGTCTGGGGCTGACGACCTTTGAGCCTCGCGGCGCATTTTATGCTTTCCCCAGAGTAGCCGCCTCCGGCATGGACGACGAGACCTTTGCCGATAAACTTTTGCAAGAGGAACATGTAGCCGTCGTGCCGGGCAATGCCTTTGGCCCGGGCGGCGCAGGTTTCGTGCGCTGCTGCTACGCCACGGCTTATGAGCAGATCGAAGAAGCCCTGCAGCGCATGGAGCGCTTTATGCAAAGGCACGGATAAACAAGGAAAAAAGGGACGCTGAGCCGTTCTTTTTCAGAGCTACGATTTTCGCGGAGGCAGCTATGCTTTTTCACGTTGGTATAGAAAACCATAACGAAGGCCCGCGTTCCATTGCCTGGGCCTTGGAACACCCCGGCTGTTATGCCTACGGAAAGGATGCCGATTCGGCCCTGGCGGCCATGCCGGCGGCAATCCGCGCTTACGCCAACTGGATCAACCAGCACGAGCCAGCCTGGCTGCGTACCCAGAATATCGACATCAATGTCGATGACGTATGGAATAACTACTTCGTCAACGATAAATTCGAGCGCGCCACCGCAAGCGAAAATGCATATGCTGTGGAAGCCTGGTTCCAGTACGATTGGAGACCGCTGAGCGGCGAAGAGATCGAACGGGCCCTGAAACTGCTGGCCTGGAGCCGCGCCGACTTGCTCAAAGCCATCGATGGCCTGAGCGCCGAAAAACTGGACCAGGCCTATCCCAATGAAAAATGGACCATCAATGGTATTCTGCGTCATATCGGCGGGGCTGAGTGGTGGTATATGGAGAGACTCGACCGCGCCTTCCCGCAGAGCAAACTGCCCAAGACGCCTATGGAGCGCATCGAAAAAGTCCGCAAGGCGTTCCTGGAATTGCTGCCAAAGCTCGAAGGCGTCAAACATGTGGTCGGCCTGGAAGGCGAACTGTGGAGCCCGCGCAAGGTAGTGCGCCGCGCGTTATGGCACGAGCGCGACCACATCGAACACATCCGCAAATTGTTGTAGATCGAATAGTAGTGGCGATTTCCCTGTACAGGACGCGCACCCCTAGAAGTACGCCCGCAATGGGCACGGGACAGGCGGGGCGGATGACTACGAAGTTGCTGATTGACTGGAGCAACTGATGAAAAACGGTACCTGTCCCAAATGCAGTTCGAAGGTAAACTCCTGAAAATAAAAACAGGGCGGCCGCATCGTCCCCTATTGGGGAATGGGCCGCCCTGCCGATTCAAACTAGCTGGACTACGCTTTTTCTACTGTCACGGGTTGCTTGTGGATGCGATAATTCCCGGATTTCGAAAGCACCTTGGCAACGTACTGTTCGGGCACATCCACAAAAGTATGCTTGTCATGGATGTGGATCTTCCCGATCGTGTTACCGGGGATCTCGGCGAAGAAAGCAATCGTGCTGACGACTTCATTCGGGCGGATGCCGTGCATCTTGCCCTTGCTGATGCTCAGTCGCACCATGCCGCGCTCATGGGAGCTCTTATCCTGGCTGCGACCATCGATCTTGGTACGATCGCCACGCTTGAAATCTCGTTTAAAGTCAGCGCGATTTGGGCCGCCGCGCTGCTCGGGACGATCCGTGCGCATATCGCGCTCGCGGACTTCGCCAATGGCAACCAGTGCGCCCTGTTTCTCTTCAGCGCGCATCAGTTTGATCGCGACGGCTGCCAGTTCGAGCGGGTCGTGCCCTTCGGCCACCAATTGGTTGACCAACACGAACTCGCGTTTGGCGTGGCCGTGTGTCAGGCCATTGGTCAGTTTTTCGAGCAACTGAGTCTCGCGGTGCTTTTCCACATCCTCGACGGTCGGGATCGGAAACTGAACCATTTTCCGGCGGGTGAAGTGTTCGATATCGCGCAGGCGGCGCTGTTCGAAAGGCGTCAGCAGCGAAATGGCAACGCCGGTCTTCCCGGCGCGGCCGGTGCGGCCAATACGATGGACGTAGACTTCGGCGTCATCGGGCAGGTGGTAGTTGAAGACGTGGGAAATGTCGTCGATGTCGAGACCACGGGCAGCCACGTCGGTGGCCACCAGCACTTTCACCTGTCCCTTGCGGAAACGGTTCAGCGTACGCTCACGGGCTTCCTGGCTCAAGTCACCGTTGAGGGCCTCAGCCGGAAAACCGCGGGTGGAAAGTGAATTCGCTATCTCAGAGGAGGCCGCCCGTGTGCGCACAAAGATTAGGGCGCTAGTGATGTCTTCCACCTCGAAGAGGCGCGTTACCAGGGCCAGCTTGTCGCCTTCGCGCACCAGGTAATAGCGCTGTTCGATGGCGGCGACCGTCATCTGCTCACGTTCGATCGTCACCGACTGCGGCTCGCGCATGTAGCGTTCGGCCAGGCGGCGGATTTCCTTCGGCAGGGTAGCCGAGAAAAGCGCAGTCTGGCGTTCTGAGGGGGTTTCTTTCAGGATGGCTTCGATATCCTCGATGAAGCCCATGCTGAGCATTTCATCGGCTTCGTCGAGCACAAGCGTGCGCAGGTTGCTGAGGTCGAGCACGCCGCGCTTGAGCAGGTCTAGCAGGCGGCCAGGAGTGCCGACGACGACATCTACACCACGCTTGAGTTGGTTGATCTGTGGGGCATAGGGCTGCCCACCGTAAACGGCCAGGACGCGCACACGAGAATGCTGGCCGTACTTGACCATGGCGTCCGCAACCTGCAACGCCAACTCGCGTGTGGGGGCCAGAATCAGGGCCTGGATATGCCCCTGGCCGGATTCTAAATTGTTCAAAATGGGGAGAGAAAAAGCGGCGGTCTTGCCGGTGCCCGTCTGGGCCTGGCCGATCACATCGGCGCCGGTCAGCATAATCGGGATGATCCCGGCCTGGATGGCCGAGGGCGTAATATAGCCGCGCTCGGCGACGACCTGCACCAGTTCGGGGCGCAGGTTTAATGCGGTAAATTCAGCTGTCATCAAAACTCCTGTAGGCGTCATTACAAAGAGGCGCAAGCCGAGCAGGCGGTATTCATTCTGCCGCTGCACTGCGACCAAGCCCGACGAAACAATCTCCTCGATAGGCAGGAGATTGCTCCAGGCTAACGCCCTCGCAACAACATAATAATGGGTGTTTTGACAACTCCGTGATGCCGCACAGTATTTCCTGTGCCCCCGTTGCCTGCGGACAGTCGTTCATCCGCAAAAGATGAAACTCGTCCTCGCAACAAAAATGCCCGACCAACTTTCGCCAGGCAATCATTTCGGAATGATCAAAACAATTTCCCTGAAGTTTGTACGCTCCAATTCCAGCGACGGTTGAGTATATCACAGTTTTCCGAAAAATTGAGTTTTTGCGTTTTAGTCGGCACCAGGGCGGCCATGTGCGCACCGCAGATTCAAACGCCGGCGGGAGAAATGATTGGTGGGATTAATCTGTTGCTATACACGCTATAATGATCATGATATTACTGATGACGCGGGTGTGACGACGGTTAACATCCTACTGGAGCCTACTCAGAAATAGAGGCACCTGCGCTCCGGAGGTTGTTATCGAATTCTTTTATTTCCTCGAAAAGACTTTGCCAACATGAGTCTCACACTGCAAATCGAAAAACCAGATAAAGCCGAAATCGTCGACCTCATCCACCAACTAGATGAGCATCTGAAATCGCTGTATCCACTGGAGAGCACCCACCTGCTGGATATCCAAACGCTGATGGGGGAAAATATCCGCTTCATGACGGCAAAGGATGGCCAGCGCTACGTCGGCTGCGGGGCGCTACGAATCTTCAAAGGTGAATATGCCGAGATCAAGCGCATGTTCGTGCTACCCTCCGAGCGCGACAAAGGCATTGCGCGCCAGATCCTGGCTGAACTGCAAAAGCTGGCAATCGAAGAAGGACTGACCACTCTACGGCTGGAAACGGGCATCCATCAAGCAGAAGCGCTGGGCTTGTATGAGAAATTCGGGTTCCAGCGCATCCCTCCATTTGGGGAGTATACTGAGGATCCCTTGAGTTTATGTTTCGAGAAACATATCGAAGGAAAGAGGCTTTCCTGATGCAACAACACGAAGATAATATGGGGCCGGTCATCCCACTGCCCCTCTCCACAAAGGCGACCGGCGGGATCTTCAGCCTGGCTCCCGGCACAAATATTTACGTCGAGGCGGGAAATGAGGCGTTGCGCGCCATTGGAGAGTATCTCGCGGACAAACTCAGGCTTTCTACAGGATATGCTTTCAAGGTGCTATCCGGCGCAGATGGCCCACAAAACGGGAACATCCACCTGACAACGCTTGGCGGCGACCCGGCCCTGGGTGATGAAGGTTACGAATTAACGGTCACACAGCAGGATGTGAGATTGAGTGCACCCCGGCCGGCCGGGGTGTTCCGAGGCATCCAGACTATCCGGCAGTTGCTGCCTCCCGGCATCGACAGTTCCAGCACCCAGCCTGGCCCATGGACGATCCCGACTGGGACAATCCGCGATTATCCCCGTTTCGCCTGGCGTGGGACGATGCTGGATGTGGCCCGACACTTTTTCAAGGTCGAGGACGTCAAGCGCTATATCGATCTGGCGGCCTATTACAAGATGAACTATTTCCACATGCACCTGACCGATGACCAGGGCTGGCGCATCGAGATCAAGAGTTGGCCCAAACTGGCCGAAATCGGCGGCAGGACTGCGCTTGGAGGCGGACCGGGCGGTTATTACACCCAGGAAGAATACGCCGAGATCGTCGCCTATGCCCAAAGCCGGTATATCACGATCGTGCCCGAAATCGATATCCCGGGGCACACCCATGCGGCGCTGGTAGCTTATCCTGAACTGAACTGCGACGGCAAAGCACCCACTCCATATACCGGTATGGAGGTCGGCTTCAGCTCCCTGTGCATACAAAACGATGAAGTTTACAACTTCGTCAACGATGTGGTTAAAGAACTTGCGGCGCTGACACCCGGGCCTTATATCCACATCGGCGGGGATGAGGCACGAGCTACAAAAGCGGAGGACTACATCCATTTCATCGAACGGGTACAGCAAATCGTGCAAACTAATGGCAAACAGGCGATCGGCTGGGATGAGATTGCCCAGGCGAAGCTACTGCCCACAACCATCGCACAGCGTTGGAACAGGGACGGAGCGCATCCCAATTTGGAGCAGGCCACAAAGGTGATCATGTCCCCTGCAGCAAAAGCCTACCTGGACCTGAAGTACACTGAACTGACACCCCTGGGACAGAACTGGGCTGGGTATATCGAAGTCCCGGACGGCTACCAATGGGATCCTGCGACGGTTATGCCTAGCGTCTCCGAGGACCGTGTTTTAGGGGTGGAGGCGCCGCTTTGGTCAGAGACGCTTGAAACGATGGATGACATCGAAATGATGGCCTTCCCACGACTTCCCGGTTATGCCGAGATCGGCTGGTCTCCGCAGGCCAGCCGTAGTTGGGACGAGTACAAAGTGCGGCTCGCAGCGCACGGCCCGCGCCTAAGTGCTCTGGGCGTGAACTTCCATCCATCTCCGCAGGTGCCGTGGAAATAAGCCGATACGGCCATCTGCCATCCAGCGGCCCTGGCTCAAAATGAAATGCGTGCCATGGTAAAGTTCGAGATAAACCACCCGTGGTTCCTGTGTTGGTAGAATTTTATAACAAAGGAGAACAACTATGAGTATTCCTGACCTTCCGACTGTTCCTGAAATAAGTGGACAAGCAAAAAGTGGTCTGCAATATCATATCCTCGGAACCGTGCAGCAAACGCTGGCCGTGAATCTGCAGCCCGGCCAGACGGTTTATTCTGATGCCGGGGCCATGTCTTGGATGACGACCACCGTGAATATGAATACGACCGCTGCAGGTGGCCTGGGAGGGATGCTCAAACGCGCTGTCTCGGGAGCCAGCGCATTTATTATTGATTTCGCAGCTACGGGTGGACCCGGGCAAGCCGCTTTCAGCACGGATTTCCCGGGCAAGGTTTTACCGATCGAACTGGATGCAGGACAGTCGGTGATTCTGCATAAACATGCCTTCCTATGCGCGGAAAAAAGCGTCACGTTGGATATCTTTTTTACGCGCAAACTCGGGGCGGGCTTATTGGGTGGTGAGGGATTTATTCTGCAAAAACTCACCGGGCCAGGCATGACCTTCGCCGAGCTCGACGGGGATGCTGTGGAATACAACTTGAAGCCCGGTGAAATTATGAAAGTGGAGCCTGGTCATGTGGCGATGTTCGAAGGCACTGTAACCTTCGACATCCAGATGATTAAAGGCATGGCCAACATCCTATTGGGTGGAGAAGGACTCTTCCTGGCAACCCTCAAAGGACCGGGACGTATCTGGCTACATTCAATGACCGTCAGCAAGATGGCCCATCGGCTGGTAGAATATTTGCCGGCAAAATCGGATTAATAAAACCGCGTATGTCACGCACTACGAGATGGAAAACAGACTTCCGTAGTCCCCGTGGACTACGGAAGTCTTTGTTTTGGCCTCCCAAAAACAGGTGAGCTAAAGGAGGTTTTTCGTCTTTACTTGGCGTCTGCCATGTTGGTTACTTCGCTGTCTTCGATTGTGCCGTTGCCATTCTCATCATAACCAACTTCCAGGTTACTGCCCTGGCCCTGCCACTGGCCAAAGTAGAAATATATCAGTTTATCAGGGGCGATCTCGATCGGCGTATCGCCAGTGTCGAAGGTTTCTTCCTCACCGTTTTCATCGATGCGCGTGATGGAAATGCTGAACTCCGCCGTAGCATCGGATGTGGTCTGGAAGGCAAAGGTATCTTCCTTTTGGTCGAAAAGCACGTGGATGTCGGTGCCCTTCGAAACCTTGACGGCCTTCAAATCCAGTTCGAAATCAGCTTTTGGTTTCTCGATGCCAACAATGATATCGGGGCTTTCCTGGGCGTCGGTTGTGTAGGTGATAAAGTCACCCTCGCCATCGAAAGTCAACTGGTCGAGTTGACCGGGAGCCATCTTAAGTCCATCTACTCCAATATAGAAGCCCTGACCAATCATCACCACAGAAGCGGGTTCATCGGCGGCCTTGTCGTCGCCATAAATATCCGTGGTGAAGCCCAGTCCGACCGGCATCTCGATTACAGGTGGTACCTCGCTAAGTGGACCGGCCAGGACCGGCTGCAAATTTGCTTCTGTAATTTCATTAACAAATTTGTCGTTTTCGTCATAACCAATCCTGCGCCCTTTGTCATCGGTCAGCTCAATATTGACGTACCCTTCCGTCCAGATTTCGTTGAATTTTGGTGATGCAGCCGCCACCCCGTTACCGCCCTTGGTTGCAGTGCCGGAAGCGCTGCAGAAATCGCAGGGAAATGTTTGAAGCCGGGGCTGATCGGCAGCAATAAAGAATGGATTGGTGGCGCTGCCTTTATAAAGGTCAGGCTGGACAGATGGATTGATCGACGCTTCATACTCCCAGGTATTGGCGTTCGCGTCCACGGTGACATGGCGTTCCTGCCCCGGGTAGTTGTTATCATAAACCAGGATCCAAAAGACGCCATTGCCCTGATCTTGAATAGCATAGGCCGTGATGGCATGCCCACCAGTCTTGTCTTCTTTCATGATACCGAGGCGGAAAAGATTCTTGGGATCGTTGGTGTATTCTGCTTTCAGGTAATCAACCGCTTCTTTGGGTGCCAGAACCTGTTGCGTGCCCCAGGTGGGACCCTGGGTGCTCCACCAATAAGCCAGCTCACGCTGGAGAGGCTCATTGCCTTGGATCACCAAGTCAGCAGTGCGTGCAGCCCCGAATTGGTTGGCGTCGACGAGCCCGCCATAGATCATCTGGCTCAGGACTGCAAAGCCTTCACAGTGACCACCATTCAAGCTGGCGTTGTTCTGGTTCATCCACTGTTCAGCAGGCGGGGTGAGCACACAGGTATCGCCTTGGGCAGGCGCCGCGCAGACGGCATCGCCGAAAAGACGACGCATTTCGACCGACGTCAGATTAACCACCGGGAAGGTTTCGCCGCCAGGGGTAATACCCACATCGCCATAATTAGAATAGGAAAACCCGTTTTCGGCAGGGCTGAAACCGGTGCTTACTACATCCACTCCCGTCGCAGGCTGCTGGTCGGCAGGCTGCTCTTGAGTAGGTTGGTCTTCACCAGGTTGTTGTTCAGTCGGTTGTTCGCTGACCTGCTCCGAGCCTTCTTCTCCGCAGGATACCAGCAGCATACTGATGATCACCAGCAAGCCCAGAACAACAAAGCGTATATTTTTCTTTTCAGACATGTTTTCTCCTTATTTGGGCGTTATGCTAGTTCAATGAATTGACAAAAAATCCTCTGATGTGATAAGAAATGAGTCACCACAACACACTCTTACACAACAGAGGACAAGGTTATG
>WNFL01202539.1_pt3 | contig 47602 bp, 47 predicted proteins | sample 5400361 | NCBI WGS metagenome assembly WNFL01 (sample SAMN13153351, study PRJNA577476) | soil metagenome | isolation source: 40 cm soil on Douglas fir-dominated hillslope | place: USA:California | collected 2013-09-17 | reverse complement strand
TGTCCAGCATCGCGGCCACCTCGCGCGACCAGGCAATCAGCCGCGGCGCGGCCACCGGCGTGGGTTCCACGCGCGAATACAATGCGCCGTGCACCTGCCTTCTTCCCGGCCCGGTCGCCGGGTCCGCAGGCAATTCGCGCACGAAGGTATTATCGAAACTGAGGGCTTGCATGCATCGTTACTCGGAAACTTGGACAGCAGCAGCGGCGCTGGATTCCCCTATTGTAAGTCCGTACAGGGGCTGCGCGACGTGGGATTTGCCGGCCGCAACCGGGTTCCCGCTTCGCGTTTTCGGCACAAGTGGGCTAGAGTCGAATCGTAATCACCGGGACTTTTTGTGGAAACCATCCAGATTCAGCTCAAAGGCGAGCATGTCCGGCTGTGCGATCTGCTCAAGCTGGCGGGCATCGCCGACAGCGGCGGGCGTGGCAAACAATTGGTCGCCGAAGGTGCGGTAACGGTGGACGGCCAGACGGAAAGCCGCAAGACCGCAAAGATCCGGGCCGGGCAGACGGTGGAGTGTCGCGGCGCCAAAGTCATCGTAACGGCGTGAAGCCGGGGTCGCGCCGGCAGCGGAATGCCGCGGAATAAAGGAATGAACATGGAAACCCGCCTCGCGGAAATAGAAACGAAATTGAGCTTTTCCGAAGAATTGCTGGAAGCACTGAACAGCACCGTGTACCGGCAGCAGCAACAGATCGATCAGCTCCAGCAGGAACTGCGTGCCTTGCGCGAACAGGTGCGAACCGCGCTGCCGGCTGAACCGCTCAACCTCCGCGACGAGACCCCGCCGCACTACTAGAGCTCTCCTCCCCCTTCTAAATAATTGGACAGGATGAACAGGATTGACGGGATGAAATGCGGTACCGACCTATATATTCCTTGTTTCCATCCTGTTCATCTTGTTAATCCTGTCCCGACTTAAGCTTTTCATGATTTGACAGGATGAACAGGATTGACGGGATGAAATGCGGGACTGATCTGTTATTCTTGGCTTCCATCCCGTTGATCCTGTCTTGCCCTATGGCTCTGTCTTGATTTGACCGGATGACCGGGATTGTCAGCGCGTCGACAAGAACCTTCCCAAAAAGTAGACAAAAAAGAAAAATCCGTGCCTGCCGAACCATTCGACTTCGCCGACCTTCTCCGCCCCGACCTGCCACCGGCCGCAGTCAGGTGGACCGGTTTCCCGAAGTACAACTTCGTCGGCGGCCACAACGATGCCGGCAGCGTGCCGGTCGAAGACCTGGTCGCAGCCGCGAATACCGTGCTCAAACGCGAAGGCCGGACCTTGTCCACGTACGGCCTCGAAAGCGGCCCGCTCGGTTACCGCCCGTTGCGCGAATTCATCGCGCGCAAACTCGCCAGGGATGCCGGCATCACCTGTCCGATCGACGAGATCCTGATTACTTCGGGTTCGCTGCAAGGCCTCGATCTCGTCAACCAGGTGCTGCTCTCGCCGGGCGATACGGTCATTGTCGAGCAAATGACTTATGGCGGCGCCATCACGCGGTTGAAGCGCCTGGGTGCAAGCATCGTCGGCGTCGAGGTCGATCACGACGGCCTCAGCAGTTCCGCGCTGAAGACGGCGCTCGAAGCGCTCAAACGCAGTGGCATCAGGCCGAAATACATCTATACGATCCCGACCGTGCAGAATCCGACTGCCACTGTCATGAGCGGGGCACGGCGGGCGGAAATCCTCGCACTCTCCTCGGACTACGGCGTGCCGGTCTTCGAGGACGAATGCTACGCGGACCTGGTCTGGGCGGGCGTGCGTCCGCAGGCGATGCGCGGGATGACCCAAGACGACCGCGTCATCCACATCGGCTCGTTTTCGAAGTCCATCGCGCCGGCGCTGCGGATCGGTTACCTGGTCGCCGGCTGGCCGCTGATGAGCCGCATCCTCGCCGTCAAGAACGACGGCGGATCGGGCGCCATCGAACAGATGATCCTCGCAGAATACTGCCCGGACCATTTCGAGACGCACGTGCGCACGCTGAGGAAAACCCTGCGCCGCAAGCTCGACGTAATGATCGAGGCGCTGCGCGCGCAGTTCGGCCCGGCGGCCGAGTTCGACGATCCGGTGGGCGGAATTTTTCTCTGGGTGAAGTTGCCGCATGGCGTCGACACGACCCGTCTGACTCAAGTGGCGCTGCAATCGGGCGTGGCCGTCAATCCGGGCGCCGAGTGGATGACCGATGCGGACGCGGGCCGCACCCGGTTGCGCCTTTGCTTCGCTCATCCCCCCGAGCAGGCAATCCGCGAAGGGATCGCCCGGCTGGCACAGGTGTGCCATCGCGAGTTCGCCGTGCCGGTGCACGGCGCGAAGGAACACAGATAGCCGCATCCGGACAGCTCCGTTTTCATTCGCGACCACGATTCCTTTATTACAAAAAATGACATCGAGTTACAGGCTGTAGCCTGAGTCATTTGTCATCGGCGTACCATCTCTCGGGCGGCTGGTCAGGACGAAACAGCCGCATCGAGAGGAGAACGCCATGAGCCCGGAATTGCTGAGCAAAGTCGTCTGTGTCAGCGCAGCCGCTTTCTTTGCGGTTGATTTCGCGCACGCCGAACCGCCTCCCGGCGACTACACCTTCAAGTTCAGGCACGATGGCCGCGAGCGCAGTTACATCGTGCATGTTCCGAAAGACAGGGTGACCAATCCCTGGCCAGTGGTCCTCAATTTCCATGGCGGCGGCAGCAGTGCCGCCGGGCAACAAGCCTATTCGCGCATGGACGAAACGTCGGACCGCGAGGGATTTCTCGCGGTCTATCCGAACGGCACCGGGAAATTCAGCAACCGCCTTCTCACCTGGAATGCGGGCATGTGCTGCGGCTATGCCATCAACAACAAAATTGACGACGTGGGTTTCGTGCGAGCGCTGGTCGACGACCTGGAAAAACACGCGGTCATCGACCGCGCGCGCGTCTATGCAACCGGCCTGTCCAATGGCGCGATGATGGTCTACTGGACAGCCATCAAGGCACCCGGGCTGATAGCGGCCATCGCGCCCGTGGCCGGTGCACAACTCGAGCTCCCCTCCCGGCCGGCGGCACCCATTCCCATTCTGCACACTCACAGCGTGGACGACACGCGCGCCCTGTATCGGGGCGGGCTTGGCCCGCCTTATCCCCTGACCAACATCCGCGTCAAGCATCCTGCCGTCGAGGAAATGCTCGCGCGCTGGGCAGCGTATGCCGGCTGCCCACCCGAGCCCGTCATCGAGCCGCCCATCCATGGCAGTGGCGGTTCGGCTTCGCACACGGCAACGCGAATAACTTACGGTCCCTGCAAGGACGGCATCGAGGTGGTGCTGTGGAGGCTGACGGGTGCGGGCCATGTCTGGCCCGGCGGCGCGAGCGAATATCTGGACAGGATGCTCGGCTCGCAGAGCAAGATCCTCGGGCCGTCGACCGACGTCATCGACGCCAACACCCAGATGTGGCAGTTCCTGTCGCGTTACCACACTAGCTTGATCAGGCAGACGCCCGACTGACGTCCGGCGTCGTTTCACTCGCGAGGACCGAGGGACGAAGGGCGAGGGGGAAGACCTCCAGCAAAAGCTCAGCTATCGCCGTACACCGGGATGGCCGCGCCGTGAATGACTTTGGCGTCATCGCTGCACAGGAACAGGATGACGCGCGCGATCTCTTCCGGTTTCGGCCAGAGCGCAAAGTCCGCCTTCGGCATGGCCTTCCGGTTGGCCTCGGTGTCGATGATGCTGGGAAGAACCGAATTCACCCTCACCCCGCTGCCCTTCAGGTCCGCGGCCAGGGAATCCAGAAGCGCCAGCGCCGCGGCCTTGGAAGCGGCATAGGCGGCCGCACCGGCGGGATGCTCGACCGCCGCCTTGGAGACGATATTCACGATCGCGCCGTGTTTGCGTTTGCGCATCGCCGGCACCACGGCACGCGACAGCATGTAACCCGAGCGCAGGTTCAGCGCCAGCATCTGGTCGAGGGTTTTGGCCTCGAGATCCCACAATGGCACGCCACCGGCATAACCACCGACCGTGTTCACCAGCGCATCCAGCCGGCCGTGATCCGCGAGAATCTTCCCGACGAGTTCACCCACCGCGGTTTCGTCGGTGACGTCGGTAACATGGCCTGCGAGCCTTGAGGCGTTAGCACCGGCCGCCTGCTTCAAGGCTTCGAACTCTTCCGGTTTGCGATAGGTGACGACCACTTTGGCGCCCTCCTGCAAGAACGCGAGGCTCACCGCACGCCCCAATCCGCCGGTGCCGCCGGCCACCAGGGCAGTCTGGCCCGAAAATCTTTCACTCATCTCGTTTCTCCTTCATTTGGCCACAGAGGTCACAGAGGACAAAGAGAAAAACAAAGCGCCCTCACAGGAGCAAACCGTACAGTTTCAGCAAGCAACTACAGACGATTCCTGTCGATACTTTTGTGTCAATGCTTTTGCCCTTCTCTGTGTCCTCTGTGACCTCTGTGGCAAAGACGGTTTGGTTTAACGTTCTAGATCCGCGCGATTCCATTTTGCGAGCGCAGCCGCACGGTCGTATGTGCTCTCGAGAAATGCGGTCAGTTCCTTTTCGGGCGATGCCGCGGTCCGTACTGCCTCATACGGCAGCAGGAACTCGGAAAGGTCCTTGCTGTAAAACGCAGCCGCCGGACGGACCGGAGCATCCTTGAAGCCCGCGGGTTCAGGTGCCGCATAGGCGTAGAACGCCGGTTGCAGAATTGCACCGCTGCCCGGCCAGAAGCCGTGGCTGATGACCTCGTGCGAATACGCTTCACGCGTGATCGCGTCGGCGCCGGCGCGCGCTGGTGCCCGCTGACCGGAGAAACGCGTCACGGCCAGATCGAAGCTTCCCCAGAAGAAATGCACCGGACTGCATTTTCCGATGAAGTCGCAACGGAAACGCTCGAACACAGGCTTCATCGCGATCAGCGCTTGCCAGAAGGCTGCCGCATACGTCCGGTCGTAGGACCGGTGCAGCGTGTCCGCTTCGAAGCGGATCGGATCCGGAATTTCGACCGGCATCGTCCAGATCCTTGCCTCGACACCCATCCGGCGCAGCGTCTCCATCACGAGAAGGTAGAAATCGGCCACCGTGCGCGGCTCGAGCGGAATCGTTTCCGTGCGACCGTCCGAACACTGAAAGACGAGCTGGTGGCTGACGAAGTCGAAGGTGAGCGTCAGCGAGTGGTCGCCCACCGCCAGCGACGGCGTCGCCAGCCCGCGGGACGTGACCTGGAACGCGACATTCCAGAAATGATTGGTACGCGGCGTGAGAGCGAGACAGAGCTTGCCGACGATCTGCGTCCACATGTGCAGCGTCGCGTAGGTATCCCGCCATGCGTCAAGCGGCAGCGCGGGCCAGGCTTTGTCGGTCACCGGAGTTTCAGCCATCCGTCTCCTTTGATTGGTATTACGCCTTCTGCTCCATCGCCAGTTCAGCCTGCAGGCTCTGCTGGTCACGGTAGATCGTTGCCACGGCGAGCGTGCGATTGCCGCGCTTGTAAGTCACGGCGCAATCCCTGGCGTCTAACGAACCATCGATTTCGACGGCGTCCCATTTTTCCGCGTGGCCGACGTAGTTGATGGCGAGATCGTAGTGCTGGCTCCAGAAGAACGGCACTGCGTCGAATGGCACGCGGCGACCGAGGATGTTCTTCGCCGCCACCTGGCCCTGGCGCTCGGCAACGACCCAGTGCTCGACGCGGATGCGAGCGCCCGAATGCGGATCGGGCCAGCGCGCAATGTCGCCGGCGGCGAACACGCCCGGCGCGCTTGTTTCGAGATATTCGTCCACCGCAATGCCGCGGTCGACGGTCAGGCCGGCTTGCTCGGCCAGTGCGATCGAGGGCCGCACGCCTACTCCGAGCACGATGAAATCCGCATCGATCACGGTTGAATCGCTCAACGTCGCCCGGCGCCCGTCCATGCGACTGACGGTCTGTCCGAGATGAAACACCACGCCGTGGGCCTCGTGCACCTTGCGGATGAAGGCGCCGACTTCCGGTCCCATGACGCGCTCCAGCGGCGTCTTGTCGGGTGCTACGACATGCACTTCGATTCCGCGCGCACGCAGCGAGGCGGCGACTTCGAGGCCGATGAAGCTCGCGCCAACGACGACCACGCGTTTGGCGGACGCCGCCTTTGCGACGATGGCCCGGGAATCCGCGAACGTGCGCAGATAGTGGATCTGCGAATCCGCGGCGCCGGGAACCGGCAATCGCACGGGCTCGGCGCCGGTCGCGAGCAGCAAGGCGCCGAATCCGTAAGTCTTGCCGTTCTCGAGCTGCACGCGCCTGGCATTCACATCGAGCGATGAGACGCGCGCATTGAGCACGAGCTCGATGCGCCGCTCGGTGTAGTAGCCGGATGATCGCAATGGAATCCAGTCCTCCTGCGCCGTTCCGGCGAGATAATCCTTGGACAGGTTCGGCCGGTCGCAAGGCGGCGCATCGTCCGCGCTGATCAGCGTCACCCCGCCGTCGTAGCCTTCGCGGCGCAGCATGTCCGCGGCAGCCAGCCCGGCGGCACCGCCGCCGACGATGACGACCGGGTCGGGCGCATTTTGTGAACGCACCTTTGCGGGTCCCGGCTTGGAAATCTTCTCCCGGACGAAGGCTTTGTCGCCCCCCCGCTCGACCCGCCAGCAAGTAATCGGATCCAGCGCGGGTGCGCGCAACGCCTCGCCGCTGCGCAAGCTGAAGCAGGCATGATGCCACGGACAACGCAGCGTATCGCCGGCCATCAGGCCCTCCGCGAGGGGGCCGTGGTAATGCGTGCAATAGGCACTTACCGCGAAGAGTTCGTCGTCGCGCCGCGCCAGGATCACGTCTTCATCGTCGACACGCCCGACGAGCATCCCGCCATCCGCAAGGCCGCCGAGCGCAACGCCGCCCTTCAGATCCGGTTTCGAAACGTCTTTGGCGTCCGCCATGAAATCCTCCCGCCAGTTCAATGCATGAGAATTGCTATGACCGACTTGCCGCGCCCGGTCAACTGCGTCTTGAACATAGCTGCTGCCTGCTGCACCGGCCTCATGCCGCGAGTGCGGGCTTGCGCCCGAACCAGGGACGCGCCGCTTCGAGCTGCGCGCCGAGGCGAATCAGCGTCGCCTCGTCGCCGAAACGTCCGACCAACTGCACGGCAAGCGGCAGTCCGCCGGCGCTCTGGCCCAGCGGCAGCATGAGTCCGGGCTGGCCCGTGAGGTTGAACCATACCGTGAACGGCGAGAAGTCGAATACGCGGTGCCAATACTCGTTCACGTCGTCCATCATCATGTCGAGCCAGCCGAGCTTCACCGCGGGCGAACTCAGCCCCGGCGTCAGCAGCACATCCCATTCCGAATGGAAAGCGGCCATCTGCCGCCCGAGACGATGCGCCGTTTGCGTGGCGCGAACGTAATCGGGAGCACTGATATTTTCACCCATCTTTGCCGTCAGCCAGGTGATGCGCTCCACTTCGCCCTCGCGCGCCGGACGCCCGGCCGTCGGATGGCCGGCGAGGTTCACGACGGTATTCGCCGATGCCAGCGTAAGGAAGGCCGGCACCACTGCAACCCGATCGATCCCGGGATCGCGTTCCTCGACATGATGGCCGAGATCGGCGCAGAGCTTCACCGCTTCTGCCAGCAATCGCAGGCATTCCGGGTCCACCCTGGCGCCGTTCGGCGCCGCGGCTGTCCACGCTATTTTCAGCTTGCCCGGGTTCGCCCCGGCTTCCTTCAGATACGGGCCCGCGGGCGGCGGCGCGACGTAGGGATCGCCCGGCCCGGCTCCGCGTGTCGCATCGAGCAACGCGGCGCTGTCGCGAATGCTCAACGTCACCGCGTGCTCGGTCGACACGCCGCCCAGGCCTTCGCCGGAAAACGGCGCAAAGGTATTGCGGCTGCGCGTCGGCTTCAAGCCGACCAGTCCGCAACAGGCCGCGGGCGCACGGATCGAACCGAATCCGTCGGACGCATGCGCGATCGGCAACATTCGCGCGGCGACCGCGGCAGCGGCGCCGCCGCTCGAGCCGCCGGAGATGTGCGCGACATTCCACGGGTTGCGCGTCGCGCCGTGAAGCTGCGGCTCGCAGGTCAGCGAGAGGCCGAGCTCGCAGGTATTGGTGCGGCCGAAAATGACCAGGCCGGCTTTTTTCAGGCGCTTTACGTGCTCGCTGTCCGCGGGGGATGGCGGCGTGTCGGCAAAGAACCGGGAGCCCCGCGTCATGCGCACCCCGGCAATCGGCGACGTCAGATCCTTCATGAGGAAAGGTACGCCGCGCAACGGTCCATCCGGAAGCCCGTCGGCGATCGCTTTCCTGCCGTAGTCGTAGAGCTTCATGGTCACCGCGTTGATCGCCGGATTGCGCGCCTCGACGCGTTCGATCGCGGCGTCGAGGAGTTCCCCCGGCGTGACTTCCTTGCGCCTCACCAGATCGGCGAGTCCCAGCGCATCGTATTTTTCGTATTCTGCGAATCCGCTCATTTCGTCTTCCCCTTTCCATTTGGAAAGGTAGGCTGAAGGTGGAAGGCTTGAAGCGTAGCAGGAAAGGGCCAATGCCGGCCTTCATCGCAAGTCCAGGCGCTGTCGATGTCCGGCCCAAAGCGAGGGTCTTGCCCGCTTCCCTTCTTGTGTTCGCCGTCCGAGCCCCCATCTCGGTAGAACTGCCCCGCATTTGGGGGCGACCTATTGCACCCGAATAGCGGGTTTCCATGCTGCGGCTGTTTGCAATTATCGTCGTGGTCCACCTCTATATGGGCTGGCGGCTGCTTCCTGATCTGCCGTTCGGCATGGCCGGTGATGTTTCGTTGATTTCACTACTGGTTTTGTCGGCGGGCGTCATGCCGTTCGGCGAGTTTGCGCGCCGGAACAAGCACAGTCCGCTCTGGGACCATCTGGCCGGGGCGGGGTTTCTGGCGATGGGATTTTTCTCGTCGTTGCTGGTGCTCACGTTGCTGCGCGAAGTGATGCTGCTTGCAGGCTTTGCCGCGAGCGGCTGGCTGATCGACGTGGCGTCCGTGCAGCGCTTGCATAGCTGGAGTGCGGTCGCGGTTCCCGTTCTCGCGGTACTCGTCACCTTGGTCGGCTTCATCAACGCGCGCCGCCGCGCCGTGGTTCGCCATGTCAACGTACCGATTGCGGGGTTGCCGGCGCGGCTGCATGGATTCAGCATCGTCCAGATCAGCGACATCCACGTCGGCGCGACGATCAAGAACGGCTACGTGAGCCGGATCGTCGATGCAGTGAACGCCCTCGACGCCGATTTGATCGCGGTCACGGGCGACTTGGTGGATGGAAGCGTCAAGCGGCTCTCTACGCACACCGAGCCGCTCAGGCGGCTCTCGGCGCGGCATGGTGCTTTCTTCGTCACGGGCAATCACGAGTACTATTCGGGCGCGGATGCCTGGGTGGCCGAACTGCGACGCCTCGGCCTTTGCGTGCTGCTCAACGAACATATCGTGCTCGAACACGATGGCGAAGCAGTTGTCGTCGCCGGCGTGACCGATTACAGCGCACATCATTTCGATCCCGCGCAACGAAGCGATCCTGCCGCGGCCATCGCCGGCGCGCCGCCGCAGGCGGGCGTCAAAGTCCTGCTTGCGCATCAGCCGCGATCTGCTTACGCCGCTGCCAAGGCCGGCTTCGACGTTCAACTTTCCGGGCATACGCACGGAGGCCAGTTCTTTCCCTGGAATCTGCTCGTGAAATTACTGGAACCGTTCGCCGCGGGATTACACCGCCTCGACGGCCTATGGGTCTACGTGAGCCGCGGTACGGGTTATTGGGGTCCGCCCAAGCGCTTCGGCGCGCCGTCGGAGATTACTCACCTGCGGCTGGTGCCAGCGGCTGCCTAGCGGCAGTTGCGAGAACCGGTGCTGGGTGCTGAGTGCTGTGAGAACAGCGAGACAACTGCCTGATAAGTATTAAACCGATATCGCGTTCCTGTATCTTGTTTTTTCGCAGCACGCAGCACCCAGTACGCAGCACTTGTTTCCCCTTCCTCTGGCTGAACGAAGTTCAGCTCTCCAGTTTCGCATCCATCGTGATGCTGGCCTTCAACAGCTTCGATACCGGGCAGCCGGCCTTGGCCTTGGCCGCGATTTCCTGGAACTGCGCCTGCGTCGCGCCGGGAATTTTCGCCGTTACGGTCAGGTGGCTTTTGGTGATCTCGAAGCCTTCGCCGACCTTGTCGAGCGTGATGTCGGCGTGCGTTTCGATTTTCTCGACGGTCAGGCCCGCCATACCGAGCATCATGGACAAAGCCATGGAAAAGCAGCCCGCATGCGCGGCGCCGATAAGCTCTTCCGGGTTGGTGCCCTTGCCGTTTTCGAAACGTGATTTGAAACCGTAGGGCGCTTCCTTCAACACGCCGGTTTCCGTGGAAATGGTGCCGCCGCCTTCCTTGATGCTGCCCTTCCATACTGCCCATGCCTTCTTGACCATGATCGCTCCTTTGCTTTGCTGAGAATTGAACATCCACGACAGCTACTGAAAATCTCACCACGAAGGGTCACGAAGATCACGAAGAAAACCGGGATCGAAAGCGAATTTCGCCGGGGTAACGTTGAGTCTGCCATGCCACATGTTGACTTGATTGCGAATTCTTTTGTACTTCTTCGCGACCTTCGTGACCCTTCGTGGTGAAAATCTAGATTCAGTCAGGTCCCATACGAGAAAATTAGTGGCCAATTGTTCCCACCGTCCGCGCGGTTCTCGACCCTGGTGATAGGGATTGTGTGCGCGCCTTGAAGTTCCCGTTCGCAGTTCACTTCTCGAGTGCCAGCGCTTCTTTGTAGCGCTGGCGTGCCGCTTCCTCCTTCACCACGTCGTCGATTTCGCGAATGACACCATCCACATCGACCGGCACCTCACTGCGCACGAAGCAGCCGGTCAGCGCGACATCGGGCTGAAGCGTGCCGCCCTGATAGATCGCCCAGATTTCCTTGCCGTAGTCGGTGGCCCGCAGTTCCGGCGCATAGCGGCCGAAGTAGGCAGTCAGGTTGTCGACGTCCCGCTCGAGCATGGCTTCGGCGCTGTTGTTGCCCGCGGCGTCGACGGCCTGCGGAAGATCGATGATGACCGGCCCGTCGCTGCCGACGAGCACATTGTATTCCGACAGGTCGCCATGGACGACACCTGCGCAAAGCATGCGCACCACCTGCATGATCAGCATGTGATGGTATTCGCGTGCCAGCTCCGGTGTCAGCGTCAGGTCGTTCAGCCTGGGCGCGGCATTGCCGTCCCCGTCCTGCACCAGTTCCATCAGCAGCACGCCGTCGAGAAAGTTGTACGGGCGCGGGACGCGCACGCCGGCGGCGGCAAGCCGATTCAGGGCGTCGATTTCGGCATGCTGCCAGGCGTCCTCCTGCTCCTTGCGCCCGTAGCTGGAACCCTTCTCCATGGCGCGCGCCCGGCGGCTGTTCTTGACCTTGCGGCCTTCGGTGTACTGAACGGCCTGGCGGAAGCTGCGCTTGTTGGCCTCTTTGTAAACTTTCGCGCAGCGGATCTCGTCGCCGCAGCGCACGACGTAGACCACGGCTTCCTTGCCACTCATGAGTTGGCCGATGACTTCGTCGACGAGGCCTTCCTCGACGAGCGGCTGGATTCTTGGTGGGGTTTTGATGGGCGCCTTTCCGCGCGGCCAGGGCACTGGATGATGCGGTGAAAGGGAAGTCTAATTCAAATACCCTGCACGCCGTTGAATTTCGGCCGGGCAGACCCGGTGGTTTTCGGCATGGTGAATGACGGCGCGGGGCGTCACTCCACCGGTAGCCCGCGCGCGTTGGCCACTTCCGTGGGCGACACGGCCGGCGCATGGTTGCCCCAGGATTGGCGTATGTAGCTCACCACCGCCGCTATTTCCTCATCGCTGAGATCCTGTGCGAAAGGCGGCATGCCGTACGGTCGGGGATTGCCCGCAGTGCTGGGCGCAAACCCGCCGTTGACGACGATGCGGATGGAGTTGATGGGATAACGCATGAGGATGGCCTGATTGTTCACGAGCGGCGGATAAATGCGCGGCACCCCTTCGCCGCGGCGCTGGTGACAATCGGCGCAATGCTTTGCATAGAGTTTCGCCCCCTTGCGCGTGAGTTCTTCGCCCTGCTTCGCGCTGACGCGGATCTGGTCCGGCTCCGGCAGCCCGTCTTCCTGGGCCTGCGATTTGAGATACATCACCATGGCGGCGATGTCCGCCTGCGTAAGATGCTGCAGACTGTGCTGCACAACCGCGGCCATGGGACCGAACACGGCACCGCGCTCGGCCACGCCGGTTTTGAGCAGTTCGACGACTTCGCCGATGTCCCAGTCACCCAGGCCGGCTTCGCGATTGGAAGTCAACGAAGGCGCATACCAGTTCTGCATCGGAATCAGCGCGCCCGCGCTCTTGGCGTCGTTGGCGACCGCGCCGAGCAGGTTGCGCTGGCTGTGGCAGGCATCGCAATGGCCCAGGCCGCTGACGAGATAGGCGCCCCGGTTCCATTCGTCGCTCTGTGACTTGTCGTTTTCGTATTCGCCGGACCGGAAGTACAGCGCCCGCCACCCGATCAGCATCTTGCGCTGGTCGTAGGGAAAACTCAGGTCGTGCGGACGGCGCGGGTTGTGAACCGGCTTCAGGCTTTGCAGGTAGGCGAAGAGGTCGTCCGCATCCGCACGCGTGACCTTGGTGTAGTTCGTGTAGGGAAATGCCGGATACAGCAGCGAACCATCCCTGGAGCGGCCTTCGTGCAGCGCGCGCCAGAAATCGTCTGCAGTCCAGGTGCCGATGCCGGTTTGCGCATCGGGCGTGATGTTTGGAACATGGAACGTTCCGAACGGCGTTGGAATCGGCAGGCCGCCCGCATACGCCTCGCCTCCGCGGCTGGTATGGCAGGCCAGGCAGTCGCCCGCCCTTGCGAGATATTCACCATGGGCAATCTGCTTTGCGTGGCTGTCGAACCGTTGTGCCAGCGGCTTGTGCGGACCCTCCCTCGAAAAAAAGAGGAAGGCACCGAGGCCCCCGATGAGCGCGATAACGGCAACAAACAGAAAGCGTTTCATGGTCGCGGCCCTTATCGCTGCGGCACGCTGCCACAATCCATCGGCAGTTTCAGCGCGGTTCCCGCTGCCGGCGCCGGACCCGTCGGAACGGGTTGCGCCACCAGCCACACGGTCACCGCGGAAATTTCTTCCGTGCTGAGCAATGACGCAACCTTCGCCATGCAATCGGGTTCGGCCGCATGCCGGTTGCGGGCTCGCCACGCGCCGATCTGCTGGCGGATGTACGAAGGAGACAGCCCCACGAGTCCCGGAATGAAGGGTGCCGTTCCCGCCAGCGCCTTGCCATGGCAATCGCTGCACGCCGGAAGATTCCTGGCGGCGTCGCCTTTCATGACAAGCCCTTCTCCGCGAGCGAGCACTGCTTGCGGCGCGCCGGAAACGGGAGCCGGATAAGGCGTCTGCAGCCGGGAGTAGTACTGCGCGATCTCGCGCAGATAGTCGTCGGAGAGGTGGTTCAGCAGGTAATTCATCGCCGGATACACACGCCGGCCGTCGCGGAAACTGAGCAACTGGTTGTACAGATAGCCGTCGGCCTTGCCGGCAAGGCGGGGATAGGTTTCGCTCTTTTGCGCCCCCTCGCCATTCTTGCCGTGGCAGGTGACGCAGGCAAGAAGGCGTTGCTCCATGGTGTCCGGCACCGTGGCGGGTATCGGGCCGGCAGCACCTAATGGGAGGCTGCCGGCGAACAGCACCAGCAGCGTCGCAAAAACAAGTCGGAGGACAGTCATGTCGGCGTTTCCCGATTTCAATGGTAGATCATTGCGAACGCAGATCAAATGAAATGTCGCGTTCCGGCTTGCGCATTGTTGCGATCGGCTGCAGGTCCATCATTCCTGGCATCGCGCATGGCGGGCACTTGTAGTTCGCATTTTTCTTTTGATACACTGGCAACTCGCAACTTTGAAAGGAGGTGATCCCGTGAGAGACAACCAAGGCAACACCGGTCGGCAGCACTCTGGAACTGGATCAACCACAAGGTTCAGGAGTCTGGCTGGCTACTAGGCCGGAATGCCTGGCAGGAAAAAACGCCCCGTTGGCGAAAGCGAACGGGGCGTTTCATTTCGGCCTTCCAATTCGTACATCGAGTCGATAGGGAAAATCGGCCGTTCTCGCCGGCTACGGAAATGCCGCCAGACCGGAACTAACCGCCCGGCCGCCGCTGCGAGGCCCGCTAGTTCCTGGACTTGCCGGTACCCTTTCTCTTGCTCTTCCGCGGAACCTTCGCACCGGACTTCCTCGCTTCGGAAAGCCCGATCGCAATAGCCTGTTTGCGGCTTTTGACCTTTTTCCCGGACTTGCCGCTCTTCAAGCTGCCTTGCTTGCGCTCGCGCATCGCCCTCCTGACCTTGGTCGATGCCTTTTTTCCATATTGCGCCATTGTCGGAATCCTCGTCGCATCGGATGCATTGATCAAAGACAAAACCAGGTTCAGCCGGCGGTCGTCTCTCCGCCCATCACCTGCAATATCGTCCCGGTGATATAGGACGAATCCGCATTCGACGCCAGGAAAACATAGGCCGGCGCGATTTCTTCCGGTTGCGCCGGCCTTCCCATCGGATTCTTCTCGCCGAATTTCGCGACCTCGTCGGCCGATAGTCCGCCGTCGGACGGATTGAGTGGCGTCCAGACCGGCCCGGGAGCGACCGCGTTGACCCGGATGCCGCGGGGAATGAGCGATTGACCGAGCGTCTTGGTGAACGCGTTGATCGCACCCTTGGTGGCCGAGTAGTCCGGCAACTTCTTCGATCCGAACATGCCGGTTTCCGAACTCGTCGCGATGATGACGCCGCCCGCCTTCATATGCCGCAGGCAGGCGCGCGCCAGGCGGATATACGCAAATATGTTCGTGTCGAAGGTGTATTCGAGTTCCTCGTCGGTCAACTCGTCGAGGTCTTCCTTGCGCTGCTGGTGGGCCGCGTTGGAAACCAGGATGTCGAGGCGCCCGAACCTGCGCACGGTTTCTTCCGCCAGATTGCGACAGAATCCCTTTCCGCCGAGGTCCCCGGGAACAAGCAGGCATTGGACGCCTTGCGACTCGACCGCCGCTCGCGTCGTCTCCGCGTCCGATTGCTCCTCGGCGAGATAGTTGATCGCGACGGTGGCGCCTTCGCGCGCGAACAACACCGCCACGGCGCGGCCGATACCGGAATCGCCTCCGGTGATCAGTGCGACCTTGCCTGTCAGCTTTCCGGCTGCCTTGTAGTCCTCAGCCTTATAGCGCGGCGGCGGATCGAGATTCGATTCCAGACCCGGGCTTTCCTGGTGCTGCCTGGGAAACGGCGGCTGCGGCTCGTTCTTGCCCGCACCGTTGGGCCGCGGGGCGGTACCTTTCGATTGTGTGCTGTGGCCTTGTTGCTTCATCGCAGTCCTCCATATCCGGCAATCATTCAATCACTGCGTTTGTCCGCAGTGGGCATATCGAACCATCAGCTCGAACCATCAGCTCGAACCATCAGCAAAAATGACGCCAGCCCTGAACCCACTCTTCCGCCCGTCATGGTTCCATCGGATGCTTTCGAACTTACAAATTGCCGGTAGGAATTACAGGTAAAAACGCGAGGCCAAAATATAGTGCGATGAATCAAACCGGGCGATGCTTCCACGCATTTTTTCGCGAACCATCCCCGGCGAAGAAACTCAACGTTTCACGGTCCGCGGTTTAGCGTGCCCGGCAACCCGATGGCGGCGACCTGTTTCCCCCGTCCCCTACCGACAATCCGCAGAAAGAGAGGTCAATCATGAAAGCACTGGTCTATCACGGTCCGCGCGATGTCAGAGTGAAGGAAGTGCCCGATGCAAAAATAGAAAAGCAGGACGATGTGCTGGTCAAAATCACGACGACGAACATCTGCGGTTCCGATCTGCACATGTACGAAGGCCGCACCAGCCTGGAGAAAGACAGGATCATCGGCCACGAAAATCTCGGTGTGGTCGTCGAGTGCGGCAAAGCCGTCGCGCGCATCAAGGTGGGAGATCGCGTGTGCATCCCGTTCAATGTTGCCTGCGGCTATTGCAAGAATTGCGAGCAGGAAATGACCAGCGCCTGCCTGACGATGAACCCGGAGTCGGCCGGCGCCGGCTATGGCTATGCCGAAATGGGCCCGTATGAAGGCGGCCAGGCCGAATTGCTGCGCGTGCCTTACGGGGATTTCAACTGCCTGAAGCTGCCACCGTACGCCGAGGAAAGGGAAAGCGACTACGTCATGCTCGCGGATATTTTTCCGACCGGCTATCACGCGACCGAACTTGCCCGCGTCCAACCGGGAGAATCCGTGGTGATCTATGGGGCGGGACCGGTAGGATTAATGGCCGCGTATTGCGCCCAGCTCAAGGGCGCGAGCCAGGTCATGGTCGTTGATCGCCACCCGGACCGCCTGCGGCTCGCTGAAAAAATCGGCGCTGTCGCGATCGATGATTCGGATGGCGACCATGTCGACCAGGTCCTTGAATTGACGCAAGGCGAGGGCGCGGACAAGGGCTGCGAATGCGTGGGTTATCAGGCCCATGATCCGCACGGTCACGAGCATCCGAACATGACGATGAACGACCTGGTGAAGTCGGTGCGCGCCACCGGAGTGCTGGGCGTCGTCGGCGTCTTCGTTCCCGAGGATGCGAAAGGTCCGGACAAGCTCGCGAAGGAGGGGCAGATCGCCTTCGATTTCGGCAAGTTCTGGAGCAAGGGCCTGAGCATGGGCACAGGGCAGGCGCCGGTCAAAGCGTACAACCGCTATTTATGCAAACTCATCGAGGAAGGCCGTGCGCGACCCTCTTTCATCGTGTCCCATGAATTGAGCCTGGACGAAGCGCCGGATGCCTACAAACACTTCGACAAACGTGAAGACGGCTGGACGAAGGTGGTGCTGAAACCGGAAGTACGCGCCTCGACCAGAGAGGAAAAGAGCAAACGCGAACGGGCACATGCCTGATCGCAAGAATCAGAGCTTCGGGATGCGCAGCGTCTTGCTGATCATCAGCGTACCGGAAATCGCGAACAGCAGCGCCAGCGGGTGCAGGTCGGCCGGTCCGAGCGACCACACGCCCCAGTAGAGATCCTCGCCCAGACGGCCCCGCCACGCGGCCACGGCCAGTACGCCGGTCAACGCCACGCTGGTGGGGATCGGCGTACCTTCGAAGTAGGCGACCTTGTCCGCGCCTTCGGAAAGTTTTTCGGCGGTCACATTGTAACGGGCGAGGCGGCTCACGCCGCAGCAGACGAAATAGATCAGCGCCAACCAGTCCCAGCCGCCGCGCAGACCTGCGGCGAATCCGAGCGCCGCCGGAGCGACGCCGAAGGAAATGACGTCGGCCAGCGAGTCCAGCTCGCGCCCGAGTGCAGAGTTGGTATGCCGCCAGCGGGCAATGCGGCCATCGAGCACATCGAAAATGAAAGCCGCTGGCGCTAGCGCCGCAGCCACCAGGAAATGCACCAGCGACTGGCTGCCGACATAGACCATGGCGCAGAACACGCCGCCCACACCGCAGGCGGCATTGCCCAGCGTGAACAGGTCGGCGAGGTGCATGCCTCGGATCATCGAGAAATGCTTGCGTGGCTTGTCTGGGTTCATTTCGATATTCAATCCCGGGCGTCAGGCACGGCGGTTGGATTAGAGGCATGGCCTCTAACGGGGCCGGCTCCCGGAAAGAAACAGGCCCGAACCGTCGCTTCGACGGTTCGGGCCCGCTGTCACTCCAATCGAGAATCAGTCCGGGATCGAAACTCTGCGGACTGCGCCGCGGAGGTTACGAACGGCCTTGTACGTTGTTGACGTCGGGAGTTGCGGTAACCGTAGCCACCGCGGTGGGGCCTTCAACGGTCGTTGGGCCGGCGGGAACTTCATCCGACGGACGAGTAACCACGGTGCCTGCGATCTTCACGTTCGGCACTCCCGCGCGGCCGTACACGTTGGCCACGTTGTCGATCTGGCCGATCTTCACACCGGTTTCCGCAAAAGCGCCGGTCGCAGTCGCTGCGAGAGCCGCAGCAAGGGCAAGGTAAGAAACTTTCATTCTAAAATCCTTTCATTCTTCGAATGCTTTTCGTGCAAATTGCCGCAGAATGTATTGCTCGACAGATCCGCGGCACCGGGGACGGTAATCTCTTTTTCATTCGTCCTTGGGATGCAAGATAGGCTCCGTGGCCTTTTTTCTATTGGATGCGCTTGCGGTACTTTTGTACGTTCTGATCGTGGATATACGCTGGCTTGAGCAGTGTCGCCGATCGACTACGCCCGGCATGGCTTGATTAACCAGTTGAAACAGCGACGCCGGGTCTTCACGCGACAGCTCCGCAAAGTTGTTCGCGATGCAAAGGGGATAAATGCGAAAAGTGGTCAGACGTGATGCGCTGAAAGCGCTGGTTGCCGCGACGATTGCCGCAAGCGGCGCAATGCTGCCGGGTTTGAAGATGGCGGGAGCGGCCGACCTGCGATATGCGCCCGAAAAAGATGCCGCACTCAAGGTGCTGCGATGGAAACGGTTCGTTCAGGGCGACGAAGATCAATGGGCGGCGAACACCCGCAAGTTCACGGAACAGACCGGCGTCGCGGTGCAGGTCGAAAGCGTGAACGGAGAAGATCTCCGCCCCAAAGGCGCCATGGCGGCAAATGTCGGCGCGGGTCCCGACATCCTGATCGGTCCCTCGGACATGCCGCAACTTTATCCGGGTCAATGCGTCGACCTGACGGAGGTGGCGGACTATCTCGGGAAGAAATACGGCGGATGGTATGACGCCTGCCGCCACTACGGCATGCTCGATGGCCGCTGGATTTCCCTGCCGGTCGCCGTCATCGCGTACTGCCTGGTGTACCGGGAGAGCATGGTCAGGGAAGCAGGCTACTCTGCGATTCCGCGCGACCTGGAGGGGTTTTTGAAGCTTTGCCGGGCGCTGAAGGCGCACGGTATGCCCGCTGGTTTTGCGCTCGGCAATTCGTCCGGAGACACGACCTGGTGCAGCTGGTTGCTGTGGGCGCACGGCGCGCGCCTGGTGGACGAGAACAACCGGGTTGCCATCAACTCCCCGGAAACCATCGCGGCGCTGGAATACGCGCGCGAACTCTACGCGACTTTCGTCCAGGGCACGCTCTCCTGGCTCGATCCCAGCAACAACAAGGCCTTCCTCGCCGGCGACATCAGCCTGACGTACAACCCGATCTCGATCTACTACGTTGCAAAGAATTCCGGCGACGCCGTAATGAAAGCGATCGCGGCCGATATCCGGCATTCGCATATGCCGATCGGCCCGGTCGGCCATCCGACCGAACTCAACTCGATGCTCACGGCGTTCGTCTTCAAATACTGCAGGTTTCCGGATGCCGCACGCGATTACCTGCGGTTCATGCTGGAGCGCAGCCAGTATGAAGCGTGGCAGCAGGCGTCGCTGGGCTATGTGACCCAGACCCTGCGCGCTTTTGAGGCCAATCCGATCTGGACCAGCGATCCGAAAATCACGCCCTACCGCGATGGCGGGCGCGTGTCGCTCTACAACGGCTATGCCGGACAAGTCGGCGCCGCATCGGCGGCCTGCAGCGCGGACCTCGTCATTGCAAACATGGTTGCGGAAGCGGCATCCGGACAATCCACGCCGCGGGAGGCCGCCGCGAGGGCCGAACAGCGGGCGCGGCGATACTACAAAACCTAGAATCGTATAAACCTCTACGACATTTAGTTCTCACCACGCGCCGCAAGCGGCACAAGTGTTCCCTTGAGGCACGAATACCCTGGCGTTAGCCCGGAGTACCCTTTTAGGTCACGAAGGGACACGAAGAAATGCAAAGGAAAATGAAGGCAGGAAGAATGCACAATTACCAGTGGTTGCACATGATCCACGGTTAGCGCCACCTTCATCGAAGCACCATCCTTTTTTCTTGTTTTTCTTCGTGCCACTTCGTGACCTTCGTGCCTCAAGGGAACACTTGTGCCGCTTGCGGCGCGTGGTGAGATGTAGGGTTGAAGTTTATACGTCAAATTCTTGGGAGGCGAACAATGAGAACACTCCTGCTTCTGTTGCTGTCGTTGCCTGCCTTCGCGGGCGAAACCGTTTTCGACAACGAATATGTGCGCGTTACGCGCGACGCAGCGCCATGCGCCGCGGCCGGACCCGGATGTGCCGACCGTGTCATCGTGGCGCTGGGCGATGTCGAACTTGCTTCCGCGGGAACACGACGCGCGCTGACCCGCGGCGACATCGCAGTGTTCGGGCCGGGACAATCTTATGAACCGCCGGACGCCGGTTCCTTCTTCGAGGTGTCGATAAAGGAGAATCACCCGCCGGCGCTGTCGCCGGGCGAAACCATCCCGCCGGAGAAAAACGCGATCCGCCATGACGGGAAGGATTTTTTCGTGTTCGAAGAAAAACTCGAACCCGGCGATACGCGCGCCCGGCACAGCCACAGCCAGCGCGTCGTCATCCCGTTGAACCGTGCCCGGCTCGAGCAGTGGCCCGACGGCGAGCCGGCGAAGTTTGTGGAGACCGTACCCGAGCGCCCCGCTTTCAGTCTGCCGGTGATTCATGCGGTAAAGAACATCGGCGACGTTCCGCTGCGCGGCATCATCATCGAATTCAAGCCGAAATAACGCCTCAGTAAAACCACTCTCTCACCGCAGATACCCGACGCGCTACGCGCGTCGGGTATCTGCGGTGAGAGAGTGGTCTTGAGTTTTGGGCCCGATGTTTCGTAGAACGGTAGCCGCCTGATTGACATCCGAGGCCACGGCGCTATAGTTCCCCGACACCCTGATCAAAAAAGGGGAGGAGCAACATGACCGTCTACCCCGTTACCGATTCGTTCGCCGCCGAGATCGGCGATGTCGACCTGTCGAAGCCGCTGCCGGGCGAGGACCGCGTCGAAATAACGGCAGCGTTCGATCGCTACTCGGTGCTGGTTTTTCCCGGTCAGAATTTTTCGACCGACCAGCACCTCGACTTCGCGCGCAACTTCGGGCCGCTCGAGACCACCATCCATGCCGTGCGCAGCGACGCGAAATTACGCGTGCGCCCCGAGATCGCCGACGTATCCAACCTCGATGCGGGCGAGGCGATCTGGGGCAAGGAAAGCCGCAAACGCATGTTCGAAATGGGCAACCGGATGTGGCATACGGACAGCTCTTTCCGCGAAGTGCCGGCAAAGGCCTCGCTGCTGTACTCGCGCAGCATTCCTCCGGTCGGCGGCCATACCGAGTTCGCCGACATGCGCGCCGCCTACGATGCGCTTCCGGAGGACATGAAACAACGCTTGCGCGGGCTCGTCGCCGAGCATGCCATCATGTATTCGCGCAGGAAGCTGGGCTTCAACGATTTCTCCGACGAGGAAAACCAGACGCTGCCGCCGGTGCCGCAGGTCCTGGTACGCCGGCATGCCGGATCGGGAAGAATGGGCTTGTATCTCGCCTCCCACGCCGGACGCATCTTCGGTATGAACGACGAGGAAGGCCAGGCGCTGCTGAAGCAACTTATCGATCACGCAACGCAACGCCAATTCGTCTACACGCACCGCTGGCGTTTGCACGACCTGGTGATGTGGGACAACCGCTGCACCATGCATCGCGGCAAGGGTTACGACGATTTGCGCTGGCCGCGCGACATGCAACGCGCTACGGTGTCCGACGTCGGGCCGACGTGCGCGCAGGAAGGCATCGCGGTTCCGGCCGCTGCATAGTTTCCGGCGCCGCGGGTTTCCCGCAGATCGGCACCTGAACACGCACCGGCATTGCGCGCCATCACCATCGTCGATCGACAGCCGGCAGACAGCGCAATTACCGGGAAGGAGACCGGCCGTTCAGGCCGCGACCCAGCCGTAGAAGTGATGGCTCGGGTCGGCCCCCTCCTCCAGATAGCTCATCTTGATCTTGCTCAGATAGTCGCTGGGGAATTCGTTGCGTTTTGCAGTCACGTCGACTTTGAAAACCCGGGCGCTGTTCAGGCCGAAGATCTGCTCCTTCACTGAAGGCGTCAGCTGTGAGTAGCCATGCTTCTCGATCAATGCATCGGGAATCTGGAAACGCCGGAACGCTTCGATCTGCCATTGCGGCGTGCCGTACCAGATCGAGTCGGTCCCCCACAGCACATGATCGGCACCGAAAGCGTCGATGATCTGGCCCAGCAGATGGGCGCAGGCCGCGGGATTGGTCGTAACCAGTTGCGCGAAAGTGGAACCCAGTTCCATGTAGATGTTCTTGATGCCCGGTTCCTTCTTCTTCATATTGCAGAACTCGGTGGTCCAGGGCACGTCCGCATCCTTCACCGACGAAACGCCGAGCAGCCCGGAGTGATAGGCAAGGAAATCGATGTCGGGAAAATCCTTCGCCGCCTTGATCAGGTCGCGCGGATGGTTGTAGTCGGCGACGGTACCCAGCGGCAGACCCTTGTGCACGCAGAAACGCTTGATCCCGAGTTGCTGCGCCTTCTCCAGCATCGGATAGGCGATCTTCTCGTCGTCGAGGAACCATCCGTGCTCGAAGCCCTTGGGACAGGCGCCGGTGTAGGCCTTCCAGGCATCGATCTTGAGCGTTTCCGCCTGCATCTGCATGAAGTCGAGGTCGGTCTTGCCCAGTTGAGGCGTCACCAGGCCGTGAGCGAGCATCCGGCGCGACTGCGTGATGCGGTTGATCTCGTCGCGGATGTGCGTCATCTCCTTCGGCGGGACCACCGCCTCGTTGGGATAAGGCCCGGGCGGCGTGGAGATGAGCCCGATGGCGGTTTCGCTGTCGAGGAACACTTCCTTGATGAAATTTTGCCACGAAAGGTCGGAGATGGTACCGGTGTCGGATTCGAGCTTCGAATTCATCTGCTTCGCCCGGCCACGCAAGCGCAACAGATTCCCTTTCGCGACCGCGCCTTTGCGCTCGGCTTCCGCATTCGTCGGGTCATATCCCGATCCTACATAGTGCAGCTGCACATCGAAAATGAAGGGCGAACCGCCTTTGAGCTCGCGCAGGGCCGATTGCTCCGCTGCTTCGACTTCAGAGACGTTGAAGAATTGTCCGAACACCGCGTTCATCGCGAGAAAAGAAGTGACCATCCCGCCGCTCGTGCGCAGGAATTCGCGCCGGCTGAGCCCCAGTCTCGGCGCCAGGCGCGCCGCGTCGGCCAGGATGCGGGCCTCGACCTCGCGCTGGGCGGCGGTTTGCGGCAGCGGCTGAAACTCCTCGTTGGATACAAGCCGGGTCGGGATGGGTATTTCCGTTTGCAGACCCTGACGCATGCCGGGGCGAACACGAAAAGCATGGCGATTCAGCTTCATCATCGACTCCTCTGTTGGCGGTGACGGGCCGGCTTCGGTGGTGCGCGCCACCCCCCGGCTCTCGGACAGATGGAGTGTAATGCCCGATCATCCGAAGTCAACCGCATGCCGGCTTCACGGAAGCGGATGCCGAAAAAGGAAACGGGCACCATTCGGTGCCCGTCTTCATCAATCCACGTTCGCTCAACCGGGTCGGGTCTCGATCCGGGGAGTCACTATCCGGATCGATCGCCACTTCATGCAACGTAGGCTTCGGTATTGGTGGAATTATTATTATTGTTGTTCGCACCACGCTTGGCTCCGGGCTTGGGCCCGGTGGCTTTCGGCGGCACGTAGGCGGACAGGCGGCAACTTACGCCCTCGACCTTCTTGCCACCGAAAAATCTTGTTACCTGACAGCAGATTACCTCACCCGCAGCGGAGAGGGCCGCAATCTGGGCCAGGACTTGCGGCTTCGAAATATGGAGCGCCTTGGCAATCTCGGCATCCATTTGTTCGCCGTTGCTTCTCAGAAATTGAAGAAGGGGTTCGTTCATACGGGATTTTCCTGCGTTGGCGGAATGGGACCTCATAGTGTGCGCCGCCGACCCCTCTCGGGGCAAGCTCCTTGCTGGTTAATCTTGCGGTTGGACTATTGCATTTCGCAGGAATCTCCTAGACTTCCCGCGCTCTTTGGGCGTTTACCCTGCATCCGGCGACCCGCCCGCCACCCGTCGGATCGCCGCCGCCCTTCAAAAACCCGCAATCGACGGCTTCGAACTAACCTGCGGGCCATGCGGACATCCGTTCGCATCAGAGCGATCTGACCCGCGGGTCGGCAGTCAGTTCCAGAATGTCCAGTTCTTCCTCCGCGGCCTGGAAAGCCGCGTCGCCAATGACGTCGCGGGCCCGGAGATCCCTGAGGGCTTGCCTTTGCGCCTCGACGACACGCCCCTGCAGCGCGGACGACGAGGACTTTTCTGCGGGTGGCGAGCCGGCGGACTGCTGCCCGCCGGACTCCAGGCGGGCTTCATATTCCTTGCGCAGGGCCGAAGAGGACGGCGATTCTTCCGACTCCAGCGCGCGAAGCGCAGCGCGCGCCGTCTCGGCCCGCGCAATTCCGACCTCCCGATCGACCACGCCGTCGTCGGGAATGCCTACCCGCACGATCAGCCAGCGCAGCGTCGCCCCCTGCAACACGAGCGTGGTGAGGACGACGCAGAAGGCACAGAAGACGATCAGGTCGCGGTGGGGGAAATCCCCCGGCAACGCCAGCGCGGCGGCAAGGGTCACGATGCCACGCATTCCGGACCAGGAAATGATCAGGCCGCTGCCCACGGTCGGCAGCATCATCGGACGCGGCAGGTTGGCCCCGTAGAGCCAGATCTTCCATCGCGCGATGGCGTTGTGCGACATCCACCACACAATTCGCGTAGCAATGACGGCCGCGCACACGGCAAGCGCGCACAGCGCATACATGCCCCATTGGGAAGGCTCCACGCGATTGACGATCGCGCGCAACTGCATGCCGATCAGAACGAACGCAAGCACGTTCAGGACGAAGACGCTGACTTCCCATACCGCGTAAGAAGCAATCCGATGGCGGGCATCGCGATTCGCCGGCACGCGACGCGCGAGCGTCATCGCATAGCACACCACGGTGATGATCGCCGAAACTCCGATGCGGTCCGCGATCATCCATACCGCGAAGGTGCTGAGGAATTGCATCAGGATGGAGATCGGAATGTCCTTCACCACAGCGGACATCTTCAGGAACAGGCGCGCAAGCAGGATGCCGGCGGCCACGCCACCGCCGCAAGTAAGCGCCAGTGTGGGCAGGACATGCCAGCCGGAAAAACTTCCGGTAACAGCCGCGGCGGCCGCAATGCGATAGACGAGCAGCGCGCTGGCGTCGTTGAAGAGGCTTTCTCCCTCCAGGACGACCAGGATGCGGTGGGGTAGTTTCAACCGCCGCAATACGGCGGTTGCGGCGGATGCATCGGGCGGCGCCACGATGGCGCCGAGCGTGATCGCCGCCGCCCAGCTCATTTCCGGTGCGAACATTCTCGCAACGACGGCGACCGCGGCGATGGTCACCCCGACCGCGCCGATGGCCAGGCTCGCCACCGGGATCAGATTGTCACGCAGGTCGCGGGGCGAGGCATCGTAAGCCGCGTCGAGCAGCGCAGGTGCGACGAACAAGGCCAGCGCAAGCTCGGGATCGAGCGAAAGCTCCGGCACGCCAGGCATCATGGCCAACGCCGCCCCGGTGAGCGCGAGCAGCGCCGGGTAAGGAACGCCGAGACGCGCGGACCACAGCGAAAGCACGGCACCGACCAGCAACAGCGCGATCACGAATTCGAAGACGAACATTGGATGGCCCCTCCCGATACCGCCAATTCCATCGAAGATGTAACAACCCTGCGGAACAGGCATCGCGAAGGCGGCCGGGGCGTTTTATTTCCCGGAGCGCGTCGATCCGGCTGCACGCGTCGCCGATTTCCGCACTCAGGCCTTGATGCGCGCGAGCGCTTTTCGCAGCGTATCCGCGCTGCGCTCCAATCCCTTCTTCTCTTCTTCCGACATCTCCGGTTCGAAGACGCGACTCACACCGGTGCGCCCCAGCACGCTGGGCAGCGACAGCGTGACGCCATATTTCGGCTGGAATGAACCGATGGGCATCACCGCGCGTTCGTCGCGCAGGATCGCATCGGCGATACGGGCGGCGGCGACGCCGATGCCCAACTGGCTGGCGCCGATGCCTTCAATGATCGTGATATTGGCGTAGCGGACTTCCTTCTCGACCTCCTCGCGCAGCTTGTCGGCGCCGCCGCCCGCATCCAGCGCGCACTGGATCGGCATGCCCGCCACCCTCGCCGACGACCAGAGGAAAACCTGCGAGGTGCCGTGCTCGCCCAGGACCTGGGCCGCCACGTCGATCGGGTTTACCTTCAGCCGCTGCGCAAGATGGAAGCGAAAGCGCAGCGAGTCGAGGAACGTGCCAGTGCTCAATACGCGGTCATGGCCCGCCACGATGCGGGCAAGATCGGCCAGCGGGTCCGGCGGATCGGTCACCACGAGAATGAGCGCGTCCGGTGCGGCTGCGACGACTTTGGCGACGACCTCGCGATACAAAGCGGCGTTGGTGTCGAGCAGTCGCAGCCTTCCGGCAGGGTCGCTGCGATCGGTTGCGCCGCCGGTCTTCTCGTTGATGCCGGCGGTGATTATGACCAATGCGACGCCCGCGAGGTCGGCATAGTGACCCGCGCGCAGCTCGACCGGCGGCGCCAGCAGCGCGCCGTACTGGAGATCGGTGACCAGGCCCTTCGCGCGATCGTGATTGCGGTTGACGACCACGACCTCGCGCGCGGCTCCGCGCATGACCACTGAATGCAAACAGGCGGAGCCCACCGCTCCTGCGCCCACGATGCCCAATTTCATGGTTCGTCCTCCGGTATCAGGACAAGGTGACGGTTAAATTGGCAAGATCACTCTTTCACTTCCAGCGAAATTTACATCTCACCACGAAGCCACGAGGGTATTCGTGGCTTCGTGGTGAGATTGAAGGTTTACGTCGCCGGGTGAGGTGTTCGCATCTTCATGGACTGCCGTAGCATCGGACTGTACACGCGCCCGGGCAAACAGGAAACCAGTTGTCATGACCGCGACATCGCATCGGCAATGCACCTCGAATGGTATTCTCAGGATCAGGAGGATTCCGCAAAGGAGATACGAATGTTGAAGCTGTACTACGCGGCCGGCACATGCGCGCTGGCGTCGCATATTGCACTGGCAGAAGCAGGCGCGGAGTTTGTTACGGTGCGGATCGACTTCCGCCGTAACGAGCAGCGCATGCCGGAATACCTTGCGATCAACCCGAAAGGCCGCGTCCCGTCCCTGGTCACGGAACACGGCGTGCTGACCGAGACCCCGGCCCTGCTTGTCTACATTGCGCAGCTCTTTCCAGCGGCACAGTTGGCGCCGCTGGACGATGCATTCGACTTCGCGCGCGTCCAGGCTTTCAACAGCTACCTGTGCTCGACCGCCCACGTCGCGCATTCACATCGCATGCGCGGCTACCGCTGGGCGGACGATCCCGCCGCCATCGAGGAAATGCAGCGCAAGGTATCGCAGTCGGTGGGCGAATGCTTCGAGCTGATCGAGCGCGAGATGTTCGAAGGACCGTGGGTCATGGGCGAAACCTATACGATCTGCGATCCCTACCTCTTCACCCTGGCGCAATTCCTGGAAGGCGACGGCGTCGATCCGGCACGGTTTCCGAAGGTCCTGGAATTCCGCAACCGGATGTCCGCACGGTCAGCCGTGAAAAAAGCGCTGGCGGACGAGCTGGGCTAGGGAGAGCCGAACCGGTCAATGGTGATCGTCGCGATCGCCCGGGCCGCGGTGGTCATCCCGATGGTCGTCCCGGTGATCGTCTCTGTGGTCATCCCGGTGGTCGTCCCGGTATCCGGGGCCATCGCGATGGTCCATGCGGTCTCCGGGCCGGCCGTCTCCCCGGTGGCCATCATCGACCACGCAACCGGACATGGAACCGAACGCCAAAACGATCAGGAATATCGTTGCAATTAGCTTCTTCATGGTGAGTTCCTCGTGGCAGGGCAGACTACCCTGCCTGGTTTAGGGACAGCCATCTTCTGCCTTGCAGCCAGGGCGATCTGTGCGTTGGCGTACCTATGAGTGGATGACTAGCGCAGATGTCACGCGGACCGGGCTTGCGGGCACCCTGCACGGCAGATTTGAGCGATCATTGCCGTAAGCAACTGCCTGTAGAATTCGACGGGCACAACTTTTCCGATCATCAGATAGAGGAATCAGCATGCAAAAGCGCAAGCTCGGCCGTTCAGGCCTGGAAGTCTCGGCCCTCGCATTCGGCGGCAATGTATTCGGCTGGACGATCGACGAGGCGACCTCGATGCGTCTGCTCGACCGGTTCGTGGACGAAGGTTTCAACTTCATCGATACGGCCGACATGTACTCGACGTGGGTGCCCGGAAACAAGGGCGGCGAATCGGAAACCATCATCGGCAAATGGCTGAAGAAAAGCGGCAAGCGCGACAAGGTCGTCATCGCCACCAAGGTCGGCATGGAAATGGGGCCGGGGAAAAAAGGCCTCGCGCCAGCTTACATAAAGAGCTCGATCGAGGAGTCGCTCAAGCGCCTGCAGACGGACTACATCGATCTCTACCAGTCGCACACCGACGACGCGGCGACGCCGCTGGCGGACACGCTGGGCGCCTACGACAACCTCGTCAAGGCCGGGAAAGTTCGCGTCATCGGCGCATCGAACTACAGCGCTGAACGCTTCGACGAAGCGCTCGCCGTATCCAGGAAAAACCATCTTCCGCGCTACGAATCGATGCAGCCGAACTACAACCTCTATGATCGCGCGGATTTCGAAGCGAAACTGCAGGACGTTTGCGTGAAGAACGACGTGGGCGTGATCAGCTACTTCTCGCTGGCGAGCGGCTTTCTTACGGGAAAATATCGTTCCGAAGCGGACCTCGGGAAAAGCGCGCGCGGGCAAGGCATGAAGAAATACCTCAACGACCGCGGCTTGCGCATCCTCGGCGCACTGGACAGTGTCGCGAAAGAAACGTCTTCGACGCCGGCCCGTGTCGCACTGGCCTGGCTGATGGCGCAACCCGGCATCGCCGCTCCGATCGCAAGCGCGACTTCCCTGCCGCAACTCGAAGACCTGTTTGCCTCCACCCGGCTGAAGCTCGATGCGGCGCAACTGAAGCGGCTCGATGAGGCGAGCCGGGCTTGAAAAGTTAGGTACTAAATCTCACCACGCGCCGCTTGCGGCGCGTGGTGAGCACTTCTTGTGGTGAAAAATTTAGTTTTATTTCTTCTTGGAGCGTGTCGTCTTTTTCTTGTCCCGATCCGTCTGACTCACCAAAGCAGCGCTTTCTTCGATCAGCCAGGTGACGAAATCATCCACGTCGCCGCGCGTACGGGTGGCTCCGGAGCGGACGATGAAATACGCACGGTCCGTCACGGAATCTGCGGCAAACGGGACGACCAGCGATCCATCGGCGATGAAATTCGTGACCAGAGGAAACCGGCCGAGCGCAACCCCCTGACCGCCGAGCGCCGCGCGGACGACTTGATCGTAGTGGCTGAAGCGCAGCGTACCGGCCGGCCTGAGTTCCGGCAGGCCCGCGGACTCGAGCCAGACGTTCCAGGCGAGCCAGGGAATGGAAGCATCCGTGTCGTCGAAATGGAGCAGTGAGTGGTGCCGCAGATCCGCGGGCGACTTCAGCGGCCGTGCGCGATCCTTCAACAACACCGGGCTGCACACGGGCACGATTTCCTCGCCGAACATCCGGATCGAGCCCGGCGGTGCCGCCGCCAGCGGACAATAGCGGATCGCCAGATCGATACGCTCGCGGTCGAGGTCGAGCACCTGGTTGTTGGCCGAAATGCGCACGTCCACGTCGGGATGCGCCTTGCGAAAGGCGGTCAGCCGCGGGATCAGCCATAGCGAACAAAAAGCCATCGACGAGGTGACGGTGACCATCTTCTGCGTGGCACCGGGAGAGATGCGCTCGGCAGCTTCACGCAAGGTGCGCAAGGCGACGTCGGCCGCGCGATACATCTGCTGCCCTGCTTCAGTCAGTGCGAGACCGCGATTGCGTCGCGTGAACAGCTTCACCCCCAGCCGCTCCTCGAGCGCCTGGATCTGGCGGCTGACCGCGGATTGCGTGATGAACAACTCCTCCGCCGCCTTGGTAAAACTCATATGCCGGGCGGCCGCTTCGAAACCCCGGAAGAAGTCCAGCGCAGGAACGGGAGTGGACTTTCTAGTCATGCTTGAAACTCATGCGAAGCATTCCGAAAGATCGTTTGTCCACTTGTGTGCACCGCGGAAAATAGCCTTTGTAATGATTTACCGGAATGCCTGGCAGGTCAACCGACCATGGCCGGGCGTACAGGAGACCATCATGCAGATCGAAATCACCTGTTCCACTTTTACCCTGGCCCCCGCGGGGTTGCTCGCCGTGCAGGACGGCATCGGCACGCGCATCGTATGTCGCTCGGGCAGCCTCTGGGTCACGCAGGAAGGCGACGTGAAGGATTCGATTGTCGGGCCAGCCAGCGTCCTGACCATTCGCAAGCCGGGCCGGACGGTCATCACGGCGCTCGAATCCTCGTCGTTGACGCTGATAGAACCGAACGCGCAGGATCGGCCGCGGCGCACGCCGCGCCTGGTTACCGAGTCCGTCGCGTGCAGCTGAACCGGTCGGAAGTAGCGCACGACGCTGCATTCCCCGTCATCCGGCCGATCCAGCCGGCGGATGGATCGGGTCTGCAGCAATTCATTCGCGGGCTTTCCCTGGCAAGCCGTTATTCCAGATTCATGGTGGCGATCCGGGAACTGCCCGACGACATGCTGGACAGGTTTGTCAATCCGCAGCCCGGCCGCGAAGCGGCGCTGGTTGCAAGCTCGCCGTCCGCCGGCATCGTCGGCCTCGCCCAATTTGTAGCGGACGACGCGGGCGATGGCTGTGAAGTCGCCATCGTGGTGGACGATGCATGGCATCGGCAGGGATTGGGCACCGATCTGCTGACGGCGCTGATGCTTGTCGCCCGTGGCAACGGAATCGAGCAGTTGCATGCCGATGTGTTCGCCGACAATCACGCGATGCGCGCGCTTGCGCACAAGCTCGGGTGCGAAGTGCGCACCAATGCTCAAGCGCCTTATCTGGTGCAAATCTCCCGGACCCTGGAATCGCCGTACACCGCGTGGGAAGAGCAGCTTGTGCATCACGCCGCGGCAAGGATGAGCGCGTACGCGCATGCGTGAGGGGCTAAGGGCTAGGGATTAGGGGATTGGGCGATTAGGGGATCGGGTGGATTGCAGCAAAGCGGCACACGCCAGCTCAGTATTGATGTGTGAGAAAAGAAAAGACTGAAATGATTTGGAACCCTGCCCTAATCGCCCAATCGCCAAATCGCCCGATCCCCTAATCGCCGAATCGCCTGATCCCCAATCCCTAGCCCCTGTTGCTCGCTAACGCGAACAACTTCTGCAAATCATCCCACGGCATCGGCCGGCCGATGAGGTAACCCTGAACTTCGTCGCAACCGTACTGCTGCAGGAAAGCCAGTTGCTTGTCGTTCTCCACGCCTTCCGCGATCACCTTGAGGCCGAGGTTGTGCGCGAGCGAGATGATCGTCCTGCAAATCGTCTCGTCGTCGGGATCCGATGCGATGCCGCGGACGAATGACTGGTCTATCTTCAAACGGTCCACGGGATACCGCTTCAGGTAGCTAAGGCTGGAATATCCGGTGCCGAAATCGTCGATCGCGATGCGCACGCCCAGCGACTTCAACGATCTCATGGTCTGGGCGGCGAATGCCGCGTCCTGGGCAACCATGCTCTCGGTCAACTCCAGTTCCAGGCACTCGGGCGGAAAATCGAGCGATCTCAACACTTCCTCGACATACGGGGCGAGATCGCTGCGCTTGAACTGGCGTGCCGAGACGTTCACGGAGATGACGGGGACGCGGCCCAGGCTGTTGCCAAGTTGCTTTGTCGACTCGCATGCCGCGCGCAGCACCCATTGGCCGATGGGCACAATGAGGCCGGTTTGTTCGCAGACGGGAATGAATCGCCCGGGTGCGATCACGCCCTGCTCCGGATGGTTCCATCGGATCAAGGCTTCCATGCCGCTGAGCAGGCCCGTCGCGATATCCATCTGCGGCTGGTAGTGCAGGAAAAACTCGTTGCGCTCCAGCGCCCGCCGCAAACCGGCCGAGAGCAACAGGTGCTCCTTGCTGCGGGAATTCATGTCCGAGGTGTAGTACTCGAAGGCGTTGCCGCCCTTCTCCTTGGCCCGGTACATCGCCGTATCGGCATTCCTGAGGACGGCATCCGCATCTTCCGCATCGAGGGGATAAACGCTGATTCCCGCACTGCACGTCAGAACGATTTCCTCGCTGCCCACGACCAGGGGTTGCGAGATCGCGCGAAGAACTCTCTCCATCAACTGCGTGACGATCTCCGGCGTCTCCAGATCCTCGAACAGGACGACGAATTCATCCCCGCTCAGGCGCGAGACCGTGTCCACGTCCCGGATCGACTTCACCAGCCTGGAAGAAACATCCTTCAATACGCCGTCTCCGACTTCGTGGCCGAAGCTGTCGTTGACGAACTTGAAGTGATCCAGATCGACGAAGGCGAGGGCGACCGCCCGGCCATGGCGCTTGGCGGAGGCGATGGCATAGTGCAGGCGATCGTTGAGCAGGTTGCGATTTGCCAGACCCGTCAGGCCGTCGTGGGTGGCCTGGTGCTTGAGCTGCGACTCGTAGCGCTTGCGCTCGGTGATGTCCCGCGTGACGATCAGCATGCTCTCCCGGCCGTGCAGCATGATGGACGTGGAGGCAAGTTCGACCTGGACCTCGGAGCCGTCGAGGCGTACGTGTCTTTGCTCTACATAAGGACGGTCCTCCGGATGCGCCTTGAAGCTGCGCAGTCGTGACGTAACTTCCCCGAGGGATTGTTTGTGGACGAGATCGATATAGGGCGTTTCGACAAGCTGCTCCTGCCGGTCCGCCCGGTAGATCTTCATGGCCGCCCGGTTCGCGAAAGAGATGGCCCCGTTCGCCACGAGGAAGATCCCGTCCGGCGACAGCTCGACCAGGCTCTCATAACGCTTTTCACTCTCCGTAAGCGCCTGCTCGGCATTGCGGCGCGCCCGCATTACCTTTGCTTCCTGAAGGGCTCGCTGGACGGCGGGCGCGAGCCGCTGCATGTTGTCCTTCAACACGTAGTCGGAAGCGCCCCGTTTGAGCGCTTCGATCGCGCGCTCTTCGCCGATGGTCCCGGAGACGAATATGAAAGGCGTATCCGACGCGTTTTCGTGCGCGATCCCCAGCGCGGAGAGGCCGTCGAAACCCGGGATGGTGTAGTCGCTGATGATCAGCGTCGGGCGAATTTCGGCAAGCTTCTGTACGAACTCGGAACGCGTCTTTGCCCGGAAGATCTCAATGGGCGAAAGCAGCTCCGACTTGCCGAGTATGCGCGTCAGCAGCGCTGCATCCGTGTCATTGTCTTCCAGCAACAGAACTCTAACGGTCTCCATTTACGTCGGGGTCCTTGATGGCTTGTTGGAAGAGCGAAGGAAGCGTGGCAAGCGCACGATGTCTTCAAGTCCATGCATGTATATGTGAATACGCCAGCGAAATCAAATGCCTGTAGGACAACTGCCGCGATGGTTGTAGGACAATGGACTAGGGGCTGCGTTCCCGCGGGCTGAGCCGCGCCCGTCCAGAAATCTCAGAAATTCCGTCTCACGTAGCGCATAAGCGGCCAACAACGTATCGCCGGTGTCCGGAGCAAACGCCGCAGTCGTGGAAATCCCGATTCGCAATGTTCCGCATGCCTTGGGACTGATCGTGTCTTCTCTCCCCCAATGCAAAATGATTGGCAATGGCGGAAAATGCGGCTCCCTCGCCTTTCTCGAAAGACGAACGATGAGCCTCCTGGAATGGAGACGGGATCCGGTCGGGCAACTGAAAAAGTACGCGGAGCTTGGAAAAATCTGCGTCGAAGAAGTGGGCCGGTTCGATGATTGCGATCGGGTCTGGGCCGTAATTGGGATCGTGCTGGGCTCGCGTGCATTCTGACCCTGGCCCATATCGCCAGGCATTTCTACCGCGAATACACCGGACACCGGCGCGTTCGACAGCGCTGGCTGGCGGAACTGGAGGTCGCCGATCCGGAGGTCATGAGCGAATACGTCTGGTCGGGGGAGAAGGCGCTCGAGCATGGCCTGAGCCAGGAGGAAGTGCTCCGGCGCCTCAAGGACGCCAAAACGAAGCAGCGCGCGGCAGGGCAGAACAAATCCGCCGGAGACCCCACTCTCGGCGCCCGCGACCGCCACGGCTAGGCTGTGCCGACGGCAAAGTCGCCGCTACGACGCCAAGGCGCCTATCGTCTTGCCGAAATTCAGGTTGCAGGAACTTCCATCGGTGAATGCCATCTGCACGCCGGCGGCAAGGAACGTGTATTTGGTCACGCCGGCGGAGAATTCGTTCGCCAGCGAACTCTCCTCGCCGTTCACCGTTGGCTTCGCGTCGCCGCTGACCGTCTGAAACGAAAAGGCGCTGGCGTCGGTGAAAATGATCTTTACTTCCGCCGTGCCGGTGACCGATTCGGTCTTGGCCATGCTGCTTTGAAACTTCGTTGCCATGTTGGGCAGCTTTTTCATGAGGGCTCGTAGCTTTGGTCGAGGTTCTTATATTGGGGCCAATTGGTCGTTCTGCAAGGGCCGGGCGGCGGCCGGTGAACGGCGAAGAGTGAAGGGTGAAATTCTTTAGAGCCCGGAGCCTTAGCCTTAACGTTCTCGCCCTTCACTCATTCATCCATCACCCTTCACCCATCACTCATTCACGGCCACCATCACTCCCAGAAGTCGTAGCCGAACGTGACTACGGCTCCGATAGCGCCGATCAGAGTCAGTTGAGCGTTTGCGCGTCCGAATTGATAACCGACCGCCGGCAGAATTGCGAACCCGTAGCCGTTGCTGGTGTTTATCGGCAACTTGTCGTCGTAGGGTTCCTTGTATCCGTGCACCAGCCCGGCGGCAACTTTTACGTAAAGATTTTCGTCGACTGAATCGACGAACCAGCGCTTGCCAAAATAAAGGAACTGGGTTTCCTGATAATACGAGTTCTTGAAAGCAGCCAGACCGCCAAGCCAGTGCGAGCCCGTCTCATATTCCACGCCGATGAGACGCGGATATTGGTTGTGATCAGTATTGTCCTTGAAATGGTAGACGTAGGGCCCGACCTCCACCATCACGCGATCGTCTTCACCGAACACGTCGGCGTGCGCCATCGAAATGCAGGCCAGGAGGCAAAGGCTGGCGGCGGCGCGCGCCAGTAAGGGTGCTGTGCGGGGCATGGGAATTCCGGTTGGGCAGTAAGGCCGGTGACCTGACAGGAGGGAACAACGACTTTCGTGTAGACATGCCGGCCGTCGTTCCGTTCGCGCAGGAGCCAGCCATGCCCCGCCTGGCTGACAGGAGCTTACAGGACTGAAAGGTCAACAGGGAAAGACCAGCCCGGCTGGCGGGCTTGTTCGTGAAGATCGACAAAGGCCTTTTCGAGACGGTCTTTTTCTTTCCGGATTGTGTGGGCAAACGCACAGAACATGCTGCTACGGAAGGGGAGAGTCCGATGACGGCGCCCGGGGCCAAGACCCGGGCACCGTATGCAGGTATCCGCGGCCGCCATGAACCAACCGCACACCGAATGCTTCCTGACTCACAACATACGGCGGCAATCGACTGAGCAGGTGACTCGCACCGTTCGCACGCTTGATCAACCTTGATGGAGGCAACAACCATGAATACGAATCTCAGCAAGCCAGGTATCGCGCTTGCCGCCGTGACGCTGATGGTCGGCGTTCTCGTTGGCGGAACCGCACTGGCGATAGCGCCGATGGAAACCAGTCTCAGCGGTGGTCAGGAAGTCCCTCCGGTGAAAAGCCTTGCAAAGGGAACCAGTTCGATCGTGGTCAACGATGACAAAACCGTCAGCGGCACCATAAAGACATCCGGCATCAAAGGCACGGCCGCGCATATCCACCAGGGCGCAACGGGCATAAATGGCCCGCACATCGTCGTGCTGACCATGTCATCGGCGGACGAGTGGGTCATTCCGCCCGGCTCCAAACTCACCGACAAGCAATACCAAAGCCTCAAGGAGGGCAACCTTTACATCAATGTCCACAGCGCCGCGCACAAAGATGGAGAAATCCGCGCGCAGTTGAAACCCTGACGCAGACTCATCAGAAGCGTTGGAAATAAAAAAGCCCCGCATCCACAGGGTTTCCCTGTTTCGCCTGCATGCGTCCGTCGGTTGTTACGAACGCGGCCAGCAACAATGAAAACGGGCCAGGCTAGTGACGTGTTCGCACACGCCAGGCCCGACCCGCTGTTGCCGCGCCACAAGCCAGGTTATGCGGCGCGAGAACGCTTACTCTTGCTCTTGCCCGGAATCGGAATTGTCGGGATCGTCCTGGCTCAGGATCAGGATCTCCGCGTCCGATTTATCCTGGAGCGTGGCGATCAACTCCGAAACCGATCCGTGCCAGCCGGACGGAAGAATCACGACGAGCTTGTCCTGGGTGGCCGCCTTGAAATCCTCCAGAGTAGCCGGCTTGAAGGTGCCGACGCGCGATTGCGGACTGGCCATCGCCATCAGATCATCGCCCGCGGAATCCTCCGCAACCTGATCGTTTCCATCCTCTTCGTCTACGGCCGCGGACTGGTCGCTGTCGCTCGCCTCCTCCGACATGGCGGACTGATCGCGGTCATCAGGATCTTCCGAACTTGCAGCCTGGTCGTCCCCGCTGGCGCTTGCTTCGTTCGCGGATTGATCGCCGCTTGCGGTAGCGGAGGCTGCCGCCTGCGTTTGTCCGTCCAGGTACTGCCAGCCGATCTGATCTTCACTGACATTCTCAATACCGGATGAAGGTGCGGCTCCAACGGTTTGCGCCGGAGTCGCATCGTCAGAGGTTTGCACGGAATCAGCCGCCCATGCGGCGGTCGCGGATAGCGCAAAAAGTACAGCAGCTGCTAATGGTTTCAGTTTCATTGCCAGGCTCCTCTGAGGGTTAAGTCGAAACAAGCCGTTCCGCGGTCGGCTGGGGAAGGAAGGGCAATTCTTTCCCCATTGATGGGAGTGACAGGTGGATCAAAAAGGGGTTCCGGCGCGGCAGCCTTTATTGGATCTAATTAATGTAACGAATTGTGCAGAGGGACGATGTCGCCGTCCGGCGCCAGTTCGGGCAGGGAAAAGGATAGTCTATGCAGGCCCGAACGCATCATTGACAAATCCTGACGAGGATATGGGCGTGGGAAGGTCATACCGGCCAATCAGCAATCGAGTGGTGAGCGTCGCCATGTCAGGATCGTGTAATGCGCGCAAAATCCGCGTGCCGGCAGGCATCCCCCGGGCGGTCCATCAGTTCAGGGCGAGATACTTACGCTGGAATGTAACCTTCGCGTATCGGACACGTCGAACCAATGTCCGACCGACGAATCGAGGAGAAACCAATGAACCATTCACTACGAGAACGTTTTTGCTTCTTCACGCTTGCGTGCGCTCTCGTCGTACTGTCGCTTGCGTCCGCGGCGGACCAGGTTAGTGAAGACGCAATCGACGCTCAGTTCAAGGCCATGGATCTCGATGGCGATGGCCGGCTTACCCCCGCCGAACATGCTGCCGGCGCGAGAAGGATGTTCGTAGCAATGGATGCGAACGGCGATGGCAAGGTCACTGCGGCGGAAATGGACGCCGCACAGGAGAAAGTCACCGGCAGGAAGGCCGGGCCTTCCGATATGTCCTCCGCGGACAAGATCAAGGTTGTCGACACCGATGGCGACGGAATCCTGACCGCCGACGAGCATGCGACCGCTTCAAGGACGATGTTCGAGAAAATGGATACCGACAAAGACGGCTTCGTCAGCAAGGCCGAATTTGCGGCGGGTCATGCGAAGATGTTACGCAAACAGAATTGAGAAGCGGCCGTGGTAGCGCAAGCGCTGTGCGTGCTGTTGTGCAATTCCGCCGGCCTGCGCTAACCCCGCATCTGCACTGACCCCGTTTTGCTTTTCACTCGGCTCGCCAACGAAAGCCGAGCCATCGGCAACCTTTGCTGAACTGCGAGAATCGACCGCCTCCCGTCGCTTGCAAAGACGATCTCCCGTAGCGCAATATGACGCGCGGGTGAATTCACGGTGGTCGCTTGTCATGCGATCTATTTTCCCGCAGTCCTCGAAGAAGGACTGAGTCTACAATTCTGGACATCTACCGCGCAGATTGGCGGCGCATTGGCGAAGGGGACAGCAGGCATGCGCAAGATTCTTTTGATTCTTTTACTTGTCTTTCCGATTCTCGCATGCGGTCAGGGCGACCCGGCGATCGAGGCGGAGCTGAAGAAGCTCGCCTGGCAAGTCGGGCCGAGCGAAGGCCGGATCGGCGACAAGGCGACGATAAAGGTGCCCGACGGCTACCTCTTCCTGGACGCGAAGAATACAAGCCGGTTTCTTGATCTGATGGGAAACCCGCCCCGCGACGGGCACTATCTGTTTGCGCCGCAAACACTCGAATGGTTCTCGGTTTTTTCCTTCGATGCCGCGGGCTATGTGAAAGACGACGAGAAAATAGATCCCGATGCATTGCTGAAGTCGCTGAAGGAAGGCGACGCCCCTTCCAATGAAGAACGCACGCGACTGGGCATGTCGAAAATATACACGGACGGCTGGGAAGTTCCGCCGCACTACGACAATCAGACCAAACGGCTGGAATGGGGAACGCGGTTGAGAAACGAACAGGGTCGTACCAACGTAAACTACACGAGCCGCCTGCTGGGGCGATCCGGCGTGATGAGCGCCACACTCGTTACGGGCACTGCTTCCCTCAAGGCGGACACCGTGAATTTCCAGGCAGCGCTTGAGCAATTCTCCTATGCGCCCGGCGAAAAATATTCGGAGTTCAAGCAAGGCGACAAACTCGCTGCCTATGGTCTGGGGGCGTTGATACTCGGCGGCGCCGCCGCCGTCGCCACGAAGAAGGGTCTGTGGGCCGTCATCGGCGGCTTCCTCGCCGCGTTCTGGAAAATTATCGCCGGCGTCTTCATCGCTGGCCTCGCAGGCTTCAAATCCCTGTTCAAGAAGAAAGAGTGATGCCGCTTCATGAAGAAGTGCTGCTGATGATCCTCGTGGTCGCGCTGTTTCTCTACGATTCGATGATGTTGCTCTATTGCAATGAAGCCATCCTCGTTCCCGCCGGCAAAGGCTGGAAGGTTCGCTTCGGTTTCCGCGAGCCGAGGATACGGGGAAAGGAATTGTTCATCCCGGCTCCCTGGCTTCTGCACCGGCCGATGTTTCGGTTGAGCTGGCGGTTCGAAGGCGGCGCGGCCCAGGCAGCCATGGAAGACTGGCAGGCAAAAAGGAAAGTCCCCACGCCGATGATTGCGCTGGTATCGGGCATGGTCATCGCGCTCTTTATCCTGTTGCCCTTCGGCTTCTTCACCACGCTCGGTAACGGCATGCTGCTCGTTGCCGTCGTGCTCCTCTATCTCAGCATCGTTTCGATGCTCGCGTATATGTGGTTCCATCGCAACGAGATGAATCTGACGAAGAAGCAGGTTGGCAAGTTCGCCTTCGAATTTTTGACCTGCCCGCCTTTCGCGCTGAACGCCATCCGGACGATCTCCTCCATCCAGACGATCGGGGAGGATCTCGTCACCGCCTCACGTCGATTGCAGGACCCCGAACGCTGGTCCGCCACCCGACAGCAGCTGATGCTTCGCCTCGACGAAGAGGTCGAACTGGAAGATGAAGGCAGCAAGCGCATGGCGAAATTGCAGGCGCATCGCCTGCGGCTTGCCGACCAGACCTAGTACACTCAATCACACTCAATCGAAATTCTCACCACGCGCCGCAAGCGGCACAAGTGTTCCCTTGAGGCACGAAGGTCACGAAGGAACACGAAGAAATGCGAAAGTATTCTTTCTACAACTGCCAGCTATGGTGGGTATTGGCATTGCAACTGCGCGCAACGGTACGTCAAAAATACTTACGTCCCGCCACCCATTATTATTTTGCCCTTCTTCGTGCCTCCTTCGTGTTCTTCGTGTCTCAAGGGAACACTTGTGCCGCTTGCGGCGCGTGGTGAGAAGTAGGTATTAGAAAGATACCGATCATGTCCACAACTGAAATCCTCATCACGCTGGCCGGGCTCTACTTTGGCTATTGGATCGTCTCGAAGCTGATCATGGACAAGCCGAAGGACCGGCCCGCGCCGGAAGCGCAGACGGAGCCCCCGGCCCATCAGAACCCGGAAAGCGGGAAGCGCGAACCCCCCTGGTACGAAATACTGGAAGTACCGTACGACGCCACTCCCGCCTCGATCCGGCACGCCTACCGGACGCTGATGAGCCAATACCATCCCGACAAGGTCGCGAAACTCGGCGAGGAACTGAAAATCGTCGCCGAACGCAAGTCGAAGGAGATCAACGTCGCTTACGAGGAAGGCATGCGGCTGCACGGGGAACACACCTGAAGATTCTTCTCGCGTTGCTGGCCGCCGGAAAGCTCGGGAAATTCCTGATCACCGGCGGCACGATGCTGATCTCGGTGTTCGCGTACTCGTTCGTTTTCGGCTGGCGCTACGCGGTGGGATTCGTTCTCCTGATTTTCGTGCACGAGATGGGCCATTACGTGGCGGCAAAGAAACGCAATCTGGCTGTCGGCGTTCCGGCCTTCATCCCGTTCGTCGGTGCATGGATCCAGTTGAAGGAGCAGCCGATGGATGCGGAGACGGAGGCTTTCGTCGGCATTGCCGGGCCGATGCTGGGGAGCGCGGGCGCGTTCGTCTGTTACCTGCTCGCGATCGATTCGGGAAGCCAGCTGTTGCTGGCCCTCGCCTACGCCGGATTCGTCCTCAACCTGTTCAACCTGATTCCGGTTTCGCCCCTGGATGGCGGCCGCATCGTCTCCGTCATTTCGCCGCGGATCTGGTTCCTGGGCTTTCCGATGCTGGTCGCGCTGTTCATCTGGCGCCCGAGCCCGCTCCTGATCCTCATTGCGGTCTTCGCCCTGCCCCAGCTTTGGACGGCGTTCAAGGACAAGAATGTCCTGGCGTCGGAGTACTACCGGGCGCCGAGCGAGGTCAGGATCAAATACGCAGCACAGTATTTGATCCTGGCGGGATTGCTTGCGGTGATGGCGTTCGAGACTTACGAGGAATTGAAGGTCAGGGCTTTCTGAGAGATCGCGATCAGGACGTGATGCCGGCTTCAAGGACAAAGCGGCAACACCAGCATGCATTTAGGTGTAGAAATCGGCATCCGATCTGACGGACGTTGTCCGATGTGAACCGCTACTCCCTCAGTCTCACCACGAAGACACGAAGGGCACGAAGGAACACGAAGAAGGGCGAAGACGCATGCAGTGGAATCGGGACTGCGAGCGCGTAGTTTATCTATGTGCGTACTGACGCAGTTCCCATGTCTACGAAAGTAACTAGTTCTTTCTTCCTTGCATTTCTTCGTGCCACTTCGTGTACTTCGTGCCTCAAGGGAACACTCATATGCACCCGCAGGGGTGTGTGCCACTTGCGGCGCGTGGTGAGATGTAAAGCCTGCGGTGAGATCATAAAATTCCCACCAGAAAACGCGATACATCAACAGACAGGGCGTGTCAGATCAAGTCTTGCCTTCTACAATTTATGCGCACTTCAGGCCTGAACCCGTTTTTCTGCGCAGACCGGCATGCCTTGCCCCTGAACTTTTCTCTACGCCAACACGCCGCTTCGATTGCTGCGGGTGGATGGGATCTGCCGGCCTGATTCACGTCGCCTCGCTCTGTGTGCTGGCAGACATACACGCCGTCCCGATGGGAGTAGCATCGACCTACTTGCATGCGCGATTTCCCCGGACTGGTCGCTTTAGGGTATCGCAGTGCCAACGAAGCGGCGCGGCACTGTTATTTCAGGCGTACGGCTCGATCCCGGTTTTTCTCCCATGTCGGCACGGAACGCCGACCGCAAATCAGCCCAGTCGACGTGCCGTGAATCGCCATGGCAAGACCCGTATAAGCGACCCTTGGGACGGGACACACCCCAAAGGGCAGCGCAGCCTGCTGGTTACGGAACGGGCACTTATGGTGCCGGTTTGTTCTCGTGGTTCTCCAGGCAAACGGAAGTTGTTCCTTTCGGGGCGGGGTAGAGGAGGCGTCCAAAGGCATGCTTTTCCGCGCGCGCGATCCGTGAAGAATCCCACTTTGAGGCGTTATCCACTGGAGTGAGGGGCGATTTGACCGGCATGGCAACCTTTCGAAAACCATTATCGAGAGAGTTAGCGCTTCTGGCGCTGCTCGCGTTGGTCGTCGCCAGCGCGTATGGCGTGTACGAATGGCGCGACAAAAAGGAAGAAGCATTCGGCAATCTCGACAATCTGGCGCTCATGAGCGCCCGATCATCCGCTCTGTTCTTCCGGCACTTCGAGCTGAGCCTGCTGACCCTTTCCCAGGATGTCGTTGCCACGAAATCGCGTCTGGATTCGCCGGAGGTACACGATCTTCTGGTGCGCTTCGAGGCGAACGACGAAAGGCTCGCGGCATCCAACCTGTTCTCGACGGACGGCCGATCCCTCTCTTCTTCCAATCTCGCTGTCGGCGATCGGATCGCCGATATCACGAGCAATGTTGTGCTGCAGGCCGGACTGGTGGATGCGCTGGACAGTCCCGGGCTGCAAATCGGCCGACCGCTGGGCGGACTGACGGGAAAGGTACTTCACGAGATGGTCATCCCGATGCGCTACGCGTTCCGGAACAAGTCCGGAAAGCCGCTGTTCGTGGTCACCGCAGTGATCGCGATGAGCAAACAGTACGAGATCTGGCAGCCGGTGACGCTTCCCGACGGGGCCGCACTCGGGTTATTGCGCGACGACGGCGTGTTGCAGGGCCGGTGGCCGGAAGTGGCTGATCCGGTTCGCGTCTATGCGGCTCCGAACAACGGCGTCCTTCTCGACAAGCTTCGCGCCGAGGACTTTCCGGAAAGCGGCCGGGCGGAAGGCCGGGGCACGCTGGTCGACAACCAGCGCTTGTTCGCTTTTCACCGGGTGCCCGGTTATCCGTTGACAGCGTACATTGCAATTCCACGCAGCGCAGTATGGTGGCGATGGATCGAAAGCGTGTGGCTGCCGTTTCTGCTATTCGCCTTCATGGCCGGCTGTTCGGTGTGGATCTATCGATACGGATCGCGCCATCGCGCACTCTGGGAACAGGAACTGCAGGCGCGGCAGATCGGCCTCGAATTCCGCAACGAAATCTCCGGGCACGCCATACAAGGGCTGGGGACGGAAAATTTGATCCGGACCGTCGTGCTCGAAACGGTCAAGCACTTCCACGGAATGTGGTGCGCGTATTCGACCGTCGACGCCATGGGTCTGCTGCAGGTGAAGGAATCGAGTCAACCCGAGGGCAAACCCTCGCTGAACGGACACACACTGGACCTGTCCCTCGTACCCGCCCATCTCGCCGCACTGCGCGAGGGGAAACCTCTCGTTTTCGCGGACGCGGCGCGTGATCCCGTATTTGCGCCGCTGGCCGGTGAGGCGCCTGGATTCGGAACGGTATCCGTCGTCAACGTGCCCTTGCCCCATTCGGGCGACATGCTGGATGTGCTTTCGGTCGGAGCCTATGTCGCGCATAGATGGCGCGAGAGCGAAGTCACGCTGCTATCCGAAATCGCCGTTTACCTTTCGTTCTCGATGCATGAAGCCCATTCCAGGCTGGAACGCGAGAATGCCCTGGCGCGACTCAGTGAGGGCGAATCGCGATTTCGCGACCTGACCGCGCTATCCTCCGATTGGTACTGGGAGCAGGACGAGAATCTGCGTTTTGTCAACGCCTCGAGCGGAATTTTCCAGAAGCTGGGGCGCAATCCCGACGACATGGTCGGAAAGACGCGGCGTGAACTGCCGGGCAACGTTTTTTCCGAAGAGGAATGGAATGCGCACCAGGCGCTGCTGGATGCGCGCCAGCCGTTCTATGACTTCACGTTCAAGCGGATCACCCCAGAGGGGGAGACGCGATGGGTAAGCCTGAGCGGGCGACCTATCTTCGATGCACGCGGCACCTTCAAAGGCTATCGCGGTGTCGGCAAGGACGTGACAGACAGCAAGTTCGCGGAAGAGCGCATCCAGTACCTCGCCTACCACGACGACCTGACGACCCTGCCGTACCGCTCCAGCTTCAGCCGGTTCCTGAACCACGGCATCCGCCATGCTCACCGCCATGGGACGGGCCTGGCGCTGCTTTTCATCGATCTCGACCGTTTCAAAAACATCAACGACACGCTTGGGCACGCAAGCGGCGACCTGCTTCTGCGGGAAGTCGGGGAGCGACTGAAGCAGTGCGTGCGCCAGAGCGATACGGTGGCCCGTCTCGGGGGTGATGAATTCGTCGTGTTGCTGGAAGATCTCGGCGAACCCGATCGCGTGGCCGTGGTCGCGCGCAAGATTCTTTCCGACATCGCCGGGCCATTCGACTTGTTCGGTCAGCAGATCCACATCACGGCCAGCGTCGGCATCAGCATTTATCCCGAAGACGGCAAGGACGAACAGACGCTGATGAAGCGGGCGGATATCGCGATGTACCACGCCAAGCAGGAGGGCAAGAACAACTACCAGTTCCATACCGAGCTGATGAATGTGCATTCGGACGAGCGGGAGGCGCTGGAGTCGAGTCTGCGCGGCGCGCTGGACCGATGCGAATTCCGGCTCCACTATCAACCCAAGGTTCAGATCAAGAGCGGGCGCATAACCGGCGTGGAAGCGCTGATACGCTGGCGTCATCCGGACCTCGGAGAAGTATCCCCGCTGCGATTCATCCCGATCGCAGAAGAAACCGGCCTGATCGTGCAGATCGGACGGTGGGTGCTCAGGACTGCGTGCCTGCAGAACAGGGCATGGCAGGACCAGGGATTGCCCCACCTGTGCATGGCGGTCAATCTGTCGGCGCGGCAATTTGCCAGCGAAGACCTGCCGGCCGACGTTGCCTCCACGCTAAAGGAAACCGGACTGGACCCGGCCTTCCTCGAGCTGGAAATCACGGAAAGCATGATCATGCACAACGTCGACAAAGCAGTGCAGGTGCTGGTCAAGCTCAAAGACATGGGCGTGCGGCTCGCCATCGACGACTTCGGGACGGGCTATTCCTCGCTTTCCAACCTCAAGCGCTTCCCCCTGGATACGATCAAGGTCGATCGCACCTTCATCGGCGACATCCCCTCGGATACCGAGGACATGGCCATCACTTCGGCGATCATCGCGATGGGACGAAGCCTGGGTCTGACGATCGTCGCCGAAGGGGTCGAAACCGAGGAGCAACTCGACTTTCTGCGCGAGCACGCCTGCGATGAATACCAGGGCTACTATTTCAGCAAGCCGATCGATGGCCGGGATTTCACTGAGTTGCTGCGGACTCATGCTCGAGACGACAACGATCATCCATTGGCAGCATGAATCCGCCCTGCGATCTCACAACGACGGATCTAGATCTAAGTGCGCACCACGAAGACACGAAGATCACGAAGTGGCACGAAGAAAACCGAATGAATGTTTGTTCGCAGTTATCGGCGTCACGGTTATGCGCAACATTAATTCAGAAGCCTCCACTCCATCAGGCTTTCGCCTCTCTTCGCATTTCTTCGTGTCCCTTCGTGATCTTCGTGATCTTCGTGTCTTCGTGGTGCGCCTCTATTTAGACGCATGCGTTCCCCAGACCTCGGCGACGCGCGAATCACGGCCGCAGGTCGTCCGGTAAGGTAATAATTCGACTCTGACTCCTAACCAGGGCACGGCATTCGGCCTTGACGTCTTCGCGACCGCGGCCGATCATCATTCTGGGCAATTCTCTGGAGGGGATTTTCATGCAGATCACATTGATTCCGGCCATGGCGATCGCCCTGGCATTGGTGCTCACGGGCGGCGCCGCGATCGCGGCAGAACGCAGCAAAGCCCCGTCCGCAAGAGCCGACGACAACTTCGAGGCGAAGACTGCAGGCAAGCCCGAAGTGAGATCGCGCGATGTGGCCGACGCCACACCTGAAGCGCCGTCAACGGTGAAAGCCACGAAGCCGGCGGGAACGGCCTCGACTCGTAGTACCCGCCCTCAAGCCAGCCATCATAAGGACGCCCGCGCCTGCCTCAATGAGGGAACCAGCGAAGCCATCGCCCGTTGTTCGCGGAAGTATCACTGAACGGGAAAAACGCTGTCTCACCACGAGCATACTTCTCACCACGCGCCGCAAGCGGCACGTGGTGAGATCTAGGTTCTATTGGTCGTGTTGAGATTTCCGCTTTAATAGTCGTCGCCTCGACTTAGTCCTTTTTCCCCCAGACCTCATTGACCCGCGAGTCACGGCCGCAACTTGTCCGGTAGTACCTGTAGCGGATCGGATTCTTCTTGTAGTAGTCCTGGTGATACTCCTCGGCCGGATAGAACACACCGACCGGCGCGATCTCGGTGTAGACGTGGACAAGCCGGCCGCTCTTCTCGAGCATGGACTTGCTTGCTTCCGCCGAGCGCCGCTGCGCATCGTCCTGGTAGAAAATCGCGGTCCGGTACTGGTTGCCAACGTCGCAGAACTGCCGGTCCTTCACCGTGGGATCGACGTGATGCCAGAAGTAATCCAACAGCGTCTCGTAGCTGACCTTTTTCGGGTCATAGGTCACGCGCACCGATTCCGCATGCCCGGTCCCGCCGCGGCTGACCTGTTCATACGTCGGATTCTTCAACTCACCGCCGGCATAACCGGATTCCGTGCCCAACACACCGGGCAACTTGTCGAAATCCGCTTCAACACACCAGAAGCAACCCCCGGCAAAGGTCGCCGTGGCCGGCCTGGACTCCTCGGCAGCCACTTGGCCGCAAAGCGCGAAGATCAGGGAACAGCAGGAAATCAGCATCGAGGTTTTCATATTCTGCTCCGGGCAAAGGTGCGTTTGCAGGTCATCACTGATACGTGCGGGATGCAAGCACGGATGCAGGGCATGGATCGTGTCTGATCCTTGGGCAGCCGTTGACCAAGCCAGTTCACGATACGACTGATTTTTCGAGAGCGTAGAGGCATCGGCGTATCTTTGTGCAATTATGCAGGCCACGGAGGGATGCGATGCGTCGGATGCAATGGTGTGCGGCTTGCGTGTTGGTGCTTGCAGCGACAGGGCCGCGGGCCGAGGGCCTGCCCAACGAAATCCATATTATCGTGGCAGTCACTGCCGGCAGCAGCATTGACGCACGCGCCCGCGTCATCGCCGATGCGCTCGGCCAGCGGCTCAAGCGCCGCGTCATCGTCGAGAACCGGCCCGGCGCGGGCGGCACCATCGGCACCCTCGCTGCGGCAAGGGCGAAGCCGGATGGATCCACCCTGCTGTTCACCAACAACAGCCATGTGATCAGCCCGCATGTGTACCCGGATGCCGGCTACGACCCGCTCCGGGATTTTGCGCCGGTCACTGAGGCGTATGTTTCCGGGATGGTACTGGTAGCCCATCCAAGCCTTCAAGTCGCTTCACTCAAGGAGCTGGTCGCACTGACCCGGAGCCAGTCTCAGGAATTGAGCTACGCGTCGAGCGGCACCGGCGGGCTGCCGCATCTCGGGATGGAGTTGTTCAATCAAGTCGCCGGCATCGAACTGCTGCACATCCCTTATCGGGGCGACGGCCAGGCGCTGCCCGACGTCCTGGCGGGTCGCGTGCCTTTGATGATGAGCGGCTACGTTGTGGCGATGCCGCACATCAAAGCCGGCAAGCTGCGCGCGCTGGCGGTGAC